>JADMIO011614194.1_pt1 | contig 60472 bp, 62 predicted proteins | sample 8958161 | NCBI WGS metagenome assembly JADMIO01 (sample SAMN16585339, study PRJNA669376) | soil metagenome | isolation source: Crop rotation soil | place: USA: Cullars Rotation, Alabama | collected 2011
CGCGACAACTTGTCCACGTGGAATTCTAAGCTTAGGATCCCAATGTGCTGGAAAGGAATTGCGAGGGCTCGGGCGACGACTGCTTCGATCCGGAAAAGAACCCGGTGCTGCGGCGGGAGATCAAGGCCGCCCGCAAGGTGTTCGTGCCCGACAATTACATCAAGCGCGTCATCCAGTTCGCCAAGCAGGGCTACACCGATATCAGCTTCCCGATCTATGACACCGATTGGGATTCCGACGCCTATCTCACCGTCTCCGGCCAGAATTCGAACAACTCGGTGCGCATCACCGACGAATTCCTGAAAGCGGTGGAGGCCGACGGCGACTGGGACCTGCTGTGGCGCACGCGCAAGAAGGTCGCGAAGACCCTGAAGGCGCGCGATCTGTGGGAAAAGATCGGCTACGCCGCCTGGGCCTCTGCCGATCCCGGCCTGCAATTCCACTCGACCATCAATGACTGGCACACCTGTCCGGCCTCGGGTCCGATCATCGCGTCGAATCCGTGCTCGGAATACATGTTCCTCGACGACACCGCCTGCAATCTCGCCTCGCTGAACCTCCTCACCTTCCGCGACGAGAAGACCAAGGTGTTCGACCTCGAGGCCTATGAGCACGCGGTGCGGCTGTGGACCATGGTGCTCGAAATCTCGGTGTTGATGGCGCAGTTCCCGTCCAAGCAGATCGCGCAGCTTTCCTACGAGTACCGCACGCTGGGTCTCGGCTACGCCAATATCGGCGGGCTCCTGATGTCGACCGGCATCGCCTACGATTCGGACGCCGCGCGTGCGATCGGCGGCGCGCTGACCGCGATCATGACCGGCATCTGCTATGCGACCTCCGCCGAAATGGCGAAGGAGCGCGGCACTTTCCCCGGCTACAAGAAGAACCGCGAGCAGATGCTGCGGGTGATGCGCAACCATCGCCGCGCCGCCTATGGCGAAAAGACCGGCTATGAACGCGTCGCGACGCCGCCGGTGCGGCTCGACCATGTGACCGCCGACGCGCAGGCGAAGAACTTCCCCGGCCTGGTGGCCCATTCCAAAGCGGCCTGGGACAAGGCGCTCGCGCTCGGTGAGCAGCACGGCTACCGCAACGCGCAGGCGACCGTGATCGCGCCGACCGGCACGATCGGCCTCGTGATGGATTGCGACACCACCGGCATCGAACCCGATTTCGCGCTGGTGAAATTCAAGAAGCTCGCCGGCGGCGGCTATTTCAAGATCATCAACCGGGCGGTGCCGGAAGCGCTGCGCGTCCTCGGCTATCGCGAAAGCGAAATCGCCGAGATCGAGGCCTACGCGGTCGGCCACGGCTCGCTCGCGCAGGCGCCGGCCATCAACCACACGACGCTCAGGGCCAAGGGCTTCGACGACGAAGCCATCGCCAAGGTGGATAAGGCCTTGCCGACCGCCTTCGACATCAAGTTCGCCTTCAACAAATGGACGCTGGGCGAGGACCTGCTGCGCGACAAGCTCGGCGTCTCGGCCGAGGTGATCGCCTCGCCGAGCTTCGACGTGCTGGCGCATATGGGCTTCTCCAAGCGCGAGATCGAGGCGGCGAACGTTCACGTCTGCGGCGCGATGACGGTCGAGGGGGCGCCGCATCTCAAGGCCGAACATTATCCGGTGTTCGACTGCGCCAATCCGTGCGGGCGCACCGGCAAGCGCTACCTCTCGGTCGCAAGCCACATCCGCATGATGGCGGCGGCGCAGCCCTTCATCTCGGGGGCGATCTCCAAGACCATCAACATGCCGAACGAGGCGACGGTCGAGGACTGCAAGGACGCCTATCTCCTCTCCTGGAAGCTCGCGCTGAAGGCGAACGCGCTCTACCGCGACGGCTCGAAACTTTCGCAGCCGCTCAATTCGCAACTGATCGCGGATGAGGACGACGAGGACGAAACGATCGAGGCCTTCATCGAGAAGCCCGCGGCGGCGCGCGCGGCGATCGCGGCCGAGCGCGTGGTCGAGAAGATCGTCGAGCGCATCACGGTCCTGCGCGAGCGCGAGAAGCTTCCCTCCCGCCGCAAGGGCTATACCCAGAAGGCGGTGGTCGGCGGCCACAAGGTCTATCTGCGCACCGGCGAATACGAGGATGGCCGGCTCGGCGAAATCTTCATCGATATGCACAAGGAAGGCGCGGCGCTCCGCTCGCTCCTCAACAACTTCGCGATCGCGATCTCGCTCGGCCTGCAATATGGCGTGCCGCTCGAGGAATATGTCGACGCCTTCACCTTCACGCGCTTCGAGCCGCAGGGCCCGGTGCAGGGCAACGACACGATCAAATACGCGACCTCGATCCTCGACTATGTGTTCCGCGAGCTCGCGATCTCCTACATCTCGCGCTTCGACCTCGCGCATGTCGACCCGAGCGAAGGCTCGTTCGACGCGCTCGGCAAGGGCGAGCAGGAAGGCAAGGGCGAGCCCGACAGCCGGCAGACCCGCTATGTCTCGAAGGGGCTGACGCGCTCGCGCGCCGAAAAGCTCGCAGTGGTGGGCGGCTCTCCCGACGGTGGCGCACGCAGCGCGCCTGTTGCGGGCGCATCCAACGTCACTGCGCTCGCCTCTTCCTCCGCCCGCGCCGAAGTCTCCGGCAGCACCGCGCTCAAGTCCGAGCCGGCGCGCAACCTCTCGCCGACCGAGCGGCTGGAGCAACTGCCATGGGGCGAGCCAAGGGTGAGCGAGCCGCGTGTTGACGCGAAGGCGGAAGCCAAGGCCGTCGCCGCCGAACGCCGCGCCGAGGCCAAGGCCAAGGGCTACGAAGGCGAGATGTGCGGCGAATGCGGCAACTTCACTTTGGTCAGGAACGGGACCTGCATGAAGTGCGACACGTGTGGGTCAACGACGGGGTGTTCGTAGGATCAGCGAGATGAGGTTGAAGCGACTGGGAGTTTTTCGAGGCGCGGTAATGACGCCCACCCAGCAACTGCCACCAAATTACAATGAGCAGTCAAAATGAGCGCGCTCTTCTCTAAATTGAACAACTCGATTGTTCGTGAAATTCAGAGTGAAATTCTTAGTGACGACGTTCGCGTAGCAAATATTGTTCGAAAAGCGCGTCTCGCGGCTCGCAAATTGGACCTCAAAGATTTTGAGAAGTGGCTAATAAAGGAATCTGACGGTTACAAAGGTATCCCGGTTGATGAGATGCCGGACTATAGAAAAATTGGAGCGATCCCTCGCTTCTTCAATCCCTATAGAGGTTGGTGTCCCATCATAGTTGAAGACGAAAAGATATATGAGCTCTGCCACACGACCTTTCTTTATCAGCCCATTGAGGAACTTGAAAGCTACCAGCTTCGCCACGGGATTTAACATATATTTATCCGCCGGAACTTAGCCAAGTTTTGCGCGACGGCATGCAAATGCAATTTGAAATTCGTGCCTTTATCAGCAAGAGCGCGCTGGATGGTCCAATCAATGCGGTGAAGAACATAATTTTGGATTGGGCTGTTGATCTTGAGAAGGCAGGGGTTATCGGAGAGGGGCTTGGCTTTACAACAAAAGATAAAATTGAGGCGGCAAACGTGACACAGAACGTGTACGCACAGAACATCGGAAATCTCGGTGATCTTCACGACAAGTCGTCTGTGACGAACAATCTTTGGAATAACAAATTCTCCGTCGAGCAGGTAGAGAAGCACTTAATCAAAATTCAAGACGCCATTCCCGCTCTTCCGCCCGAAATCAGAAAACCTGTTGAAGTGGAAATCAAGAACGCTAAAGCTGCCGCAAAAACCGCGGAAATCGAATCAGTCCAAAACGCTCTTGGATCAATCAGGACAATCTGCGAAGGAGCAGCCGGAAACATTGCGGCAGAAGCTATTGTCGCGCTCATCAAGAGTTTATTTTAGCGCCTAGTCGGCGTGGCCCGGATTGAGCGAGGCGAAATCCGGGGCGTGTCCCCAATCGACTTGTTCCTTTCCCTTCGGTCAATGCGAACTACAAACTAGCGTCCCCATTCCGGTGACACTTGTCCCCATTATGGGGACATGTTATATCACGCCAATGCAGGTGATCGCCCGCAGAACATTGAAACAGTTCTGGGAGCGGCACCCGCAGGCCGAGCGGCCGGCGCGCGCGTGGTTTGCGGTCGTCAGCAAGGCGCACTGGAATGGCCCGGCGGACGTCAAGCGGCAATTCGGCGCGAGCGTCGATTTCGTTGGCGACAACCGCGCCATCTTCGATCTCGGCGGCAACAAATACCGGCTGATCGTGCATATCTCCTACACGTTCGGCCGCGTGCTGATCAAATTCGTCGGAATCCATGCGGACTATGACCGCATCGACCCGGAGACGGTGTGATGAAGCCGAAAGGTTCAGGCAAGACGATCCGCCCGCTGCGCAATGAGGCCGATTACGATGCAGCGTTGCGCACGATCGAACGCTATTTCGAGAAGGAGCCGAAGCGCGGCACGGCCGCGGCCGACCGCTTCGATCTGCTCGCGCTGGTGATCGAGGACTATGAGAAGAAGCGATGGCCGATCGAGCCGCCCGACCCGGTCGACGCCATCCGCTATCGGATGGAAACAGGCAGCTTCACGCAGGCCGATCTCGGCCGGGTGATCGGCTCGCGCCAGCGCGCCTCCGACATCCTCGCGCGCAAGCGGCGCATCACCATGCAGATGGCATGGAAGCTTCACCGCCAATGGGGCATTCCCGCCGAAGCGCTGATCCGCCCGCCGGGACGCCGCGGGGCGGCAGCGGCAGGCAGAGTGGACCAGTAACCGTAGCCCGGATTGAGCGAAGCGAAATCCGGGGCTGCTCACATCATCCCTGCGCTCCCCGCATTTCGCTTTGCTCAATGCGGGCTACAGGGCGCCGGTTCAGCGGCTGCCACTTTCCATGCCCAGCCCTCCGCCCCTCGCCGGCCCGTCCTCCTTCCTGCGCCGCTATGGCGGCTTCCTGCTGCTCGCGTTCTTCATCGCGATCGCGGCGCTGTTTCTGAAATTTCCGCCCGACGATCTGATCGACAGCATCTCAGGCGTACAGGTCCGCGTGATCGACGGGGATTCGCTCGTGGTCAGCGGCGAAGACATCCGCCTCCTCGGCGTCGACGCGCCGGAACTGCACCAGACCTGCCGCGATGCGCGCGGGCAGGATTGGGCCTGCGGACAGGAGGCGCGCACGAAGATGCGCGCGCTGATCGGCCGCGCCGAAGTGCGCTGTGCCTCGCAGTCGCACGACCGTTTCGGCCGCGCGCTCGCCCGCTGCTCCACCGCGACAATCGCCGATCTCGGCGAGGCGATGGTGCGCGAAGGCTATGCGGTGAACGATTTCGACGGCGGCTACGCGGCCGCCGAGGCGCAGGCCCGCGCGGCCCGGCGCGGGCTTTGGCAGGGCGATTTCGAGCGCCCGCAGGACTGGCGAAGGCGGCATCCGCGCACCGACCGATAGCCGCCTCGCGCCCGTGCGTTGTCAATCCGGGCGACGCTTGCTATCGAATGAAGCCGTATCCCTCCGCAGGACAGTCTCCATGACCGTCGGTCTGATCGTGCACCAGCTCACGGGCGAGCTGGCCGACATCTACAAGCGGCGCATCCCGGCGGGCCTGCGCTTCGAGGCGCTGCCGGAGGACGCCATCTGGTCGCCGCCGCCGGAGGCGGAAGTCATGGTCGCGCATCAGGCGCCGCTGGGCGGGGTTGCGGCCAAAAATCTGGACCGTCCGCCCGGCTGGCCGGGCAACCTGAAATGGCTGCATCTGCGCACCACCGGGCTCGATGACTATCCGCCCTGGATCTACGACGTCCCGCTCGTCACCACCTCGCGCGGGCAGTATGTGGCGATCGCCGAATATGTGATCGCGGCGATGCTGATGCAGGAAAAACAGATCCCCGGCATCTTTGTCATGTCCGGTCCGCAGGACTGGAAGCTGTGGAGGCTCGGCACGCTGGAGCGCAAGGTGCTCGGCATCGTGGGTGTCGGCACGCTCGGCCGCGCGCTGATCGAGCGCGCGCGCGCCTTCGGCATGACGATCCTCGCGAGCCGCCGCACCCAGAAGCCGGTCGACATGGAGGGCGTCCGGGTCGTCCCGTTCCAGCAGCTCATCGCCCAGGCCGATCACCTCGTCGTCGCCGCCCCGCTCACCAGCGCGACGCGCCACCTGTTCAACGCCAGGGTTTTCGCGGCGATGAAGCGGGGCGCCCACCTGATCAATGTCGCGCGCGGCGGGCTCGTTGACGATGCCGCGCTGCGTGAGGCGCTCGATGCCGGCCACCTCGCCGCCGCCACCATCGACGTTTCCGATCCGGAGCCGGCGCCGGCCGGGCACTGGTTCTATTCGCATCCGAAGGTGCGCTTCTCGCCCCACATCTCGTTCAGTTCGCCGATGACGCAGGAGCGGATGATCTCCTTCTTCTTCGACAATCTGGAGCGCTACCGGCACGGCGACATCGCCGGGATGCAGGGCAAGGTCGACAAGAACGAAAGATATTGAGACCGATGCCCGCCACTTCGTTCGAACTCCGCACCGACTGGACCTTCGACGCGCCGACCGAACGGGTCTGGCTCGCGCTGATCGCGCCGGAGGAATGGCCCTCCTGGTGGCGCGCAGTTGCGAAAGTCGAGCGGATTTCCGACGGCGATGCGAATGGCATCGGCGCGCTGCGCCGCATGACCTGGCGCACGGCGCTTCCCTACACGCTCTCCTTCGACATGCGCTCGACGCGGATCGAGCCGATGACGCTGATCGAGGGCCGCGCCCAGGGCGAACTTGAGGGGCTCGGCCGCTGGACGCTCACGCCTGACGGCCCGCGCACGCATGTACGCTACGACTGGATCGTGGAAGTCACACAGCCCTGGATGCGCTTCATCGCGCCGCTGGCGCGGCCGGTTTTCGCCTGGAACCACGGCAAGGTGATGGGCTGGGGCTACGAGGGCTTGTCACGCAAGCTCGCGGGCGCGTGACATGGCCAAAGTTCGCCGAAGCGTCCCGCCAAAAGCATGACTGCCAAGCGTCCGCGCGCCAAGCCGCGCATCGTCTATCACAAGGACGGAACCCTCTGGGCGAAAGGCCAGGTCATCGGCGAGGTGATGACCGGCTATTGGGAATGGTTCCGCAAGGACGGCACCAGGCTGCGTTCCGGTTCTTTCGAGGATGGTCGACAAACCGGCGAATGGACGACCTATGACAAGCAGGGCAAGGTCTACAAAGTCACGAAAATGAAACTTTGGAAGCCGGCGGGGAAGTAAACGCGTTACCCATATTGTCCACATTGCCTCCATCCGCCCAATTTTCCCGCATCCGGCACCGCTCAGATGGTGCTATGAAGCCCCCGCATTCAAACAGGCAGGCGTTCCATGTCGAAAGAAGCAATGCGCGCGGAGACGGAGCGCCTGATCCGCGAGGCGATGGAAAAGAAGTCGCTCACCATCACGCAGGGCGACACGCGGATCGAGACCAAGTGCGGAAAATGCGGCGCGCCCAACCGGGTCAAGGCCGCGCGCGGCGAGACCCGCGTCACCTTCAAATGCAAGGAATGCGGGCACAAGCAGACGACTCTGTGAGTTCCCTCGCCTCCTCGCCGGCGCTTCAATTCATCTTGATGCCCGACACCCGCAAAATTTCCTGGTAGCGCGGACTCTCCGAGACGATCAGCGCCTGCAGCTCTTCGGGTGTCGCGAAATCGCGGGTCAATAACAGGTTGTCGAAAAAGACCCTGGCCTTTTCGCTCGCCAGGATCGCCTTGAGATCGTTGCTGATGAGCGTCACGATTTCCGCCGGCACGCCTTTTGGGGCAATCAGGCTCATCCAGGAGGCCACTTCGGCGCCGGGGGCGCCGGCCTCGGCGACCGTCGGGACGTCTGGCAGGCCGGAGAGCCGCTTCCTGGTCAGGACCGCGAGCGGGACGGCATTGCCGCCGCGGATCAGCGTCACCGCTTCGGGCGTCGTGTTGCAGATGAGATCGATGTCGCCCTTGATCAGCGCGAGGTTGGCGTCATTCCCGCCCTTGAAGGGGATGTGGACCATCTCGATCCCGCTCACCGATTTCAGGAGTTCGGCGGCAAGATGGCTGCCGTTGCCGATGCCGCCGGAACCGAAATTGAGCTTGCCAGGATTGGCCTTGGCGTAGCGGATCAGGTCGGCGAGCGTTTTTATTCCGGCGTCCTTGGCGAGCTTTGTGCTAATGACAACGACATTATCCAGCGCGGCGATCTTGCCGATTGGCGCAAAATCCTTCGCCGCATCGTAGGCCGCGTTGCTGTAGATGCGCGGATTGACGAGGAGGACGCCGCTCGATCCCGTCAACAAGGTATATCCGTCGGGCGCCGACTCTTTCGCCGCGAGTGTGCCGATGCTGCCATTCGCGCCGGGGCGATTGTCGATGATGAATTGCTGGCCGCGGCGCTCGGACAATTCGGCCGCAATGAACCGCGCCACCGCGTCCGTCGCGCCGCCCGGCGGGAACGGCACGATCCATTTCACAAATCTGGTCGGATAGCTTTGCGCGAAGGCCGGCCCGGCGAGAAGCCCAAGCGCAAGAAACGCAACGACGGAAATCCGGATTTTCATTTTGACCTCGCGCCGCTGGCGGATCGCCCTTTGAGCGAACCGCTGTGAGCCTGTCGGAGACGCGTATTGCCGGGGAATTGGGTGGCAAATCCTGCAGCAGATTTGGGGTGCCTCAGCCTAGTCCCGCGCCTTCCCGGTGACAATGGCGGGCTATGACCGGGATGCTCCGCGCAATTTGACCAACCGCTCCACCAACTCGCGCTGGGCCGAATTGATCTTCAGCCTTGCTTCTTCCGGCGAAAACCATTCCGCACGGTCCACCTCCGGAAAAGTTTGCCGGCGACCGCTACGCGGCGGCCATTCCAGCTCGAATGTGTTGGAGTTGAGCGTGGAGACATCGAACGCGCCCTCCACCGCATAGCAGGTCACGAATTTTCCGCCCGCTTGCCTGATTTCGCCCAGCGGATGGAATTGTCCCGTGGGCGCGATGCCCAATTCCTCGCAGAATTCCCGCTTGGCGGCCGCAAGCGCGTTCTCGCCTTCCGCATACTCGCCTTTCGGTATCGACCATGCACCGGCATCTTTTTTTGCCCAGAAAGGCCCGCCGGGATGGACCAGCAACAGGCGGAGGCCGTCCTCGCAGACTCTGTACATCAGGATTCCAGCGCTTCGTTTGGGCATGGACGGCGACCGAAACTGGAACCATTTGCAGGGGTTGGCCATTCCTCTACCGGAGGCGGTCAGGCAGGTGAGCGTAGGCAATGATTGCAGTCGTCTCCAGCGCGATCGCTCAGATCGGTTATGAAGAGATGTCGCGGCGGCTGACCGTGACCTTCACGACCGGAAAAACCTACACTTACTTCGACGTCCCGAAGGACCTTCATATCGGCTTTATGAATTCCTCTTCGAAGGGGCAATTCTTCAACACCCATATCCGCGACCATTATCTCTACGAGATTCACGGCCGGGCTTGACCAACCTATCCAACAAGATATGGCGAGTGTTCGGCGGGCCTTTCGCATGAACCGCTGACCCCGCTCGCGCGACCAACAAGAAGAATTCGCCTGAGCCAGGTGGGACGCCCATGTTCGCGACATTCTTCGATGCGCTGCCGAAAATTTTGGCTCTCAGCTTCCTCGCGCTCGGCCTCTGGGGCTTCTGGCGGGGTCTTGCCATGCGCCCGCATGAACGGGAGAACCGGCCTGCTCCCTTGAGCAAATATTTCTGGTGGGCGAACGACTGAACCGGGTCATGCTCGGCACCCTTCACATTTTCATCGGCTGTCAAACCTCAGCTTCACCGCTCGACGTCTGGGCGGCGCTTGAGGCTGCGCCGCGCTGGCCGGAGGTTCAGCATGATCTGATCGAGGCACGCATTGAGCCTGATGAAATTCTCGCGCCCGGCGCTGCCATACGGGTGCGGGCAAGGCCGGGAACCCGTGCGCGCGACAAGAGCTATCGCGTCATCGAAGGCAAAAAGCCTTGCCGTCTCGTGATCGAAAGTGGCTCGACCGAGTTCCGCGCCCGCACTTCCTACAAGATCGAAGGATCGCCCGGCGGCGGCGCTCGCGTGTCGATCACCAGCGAGGTTCAGCCCGTCTGGTGGCTGCATAAAATCACCACCGAAATCTCGCGCCGCTTCTATACCCGCGAACTCACCGCCGCAACGAAACCGCGCCTGCGCGCGATGCTGACGCTGGCGGAGAGGATCGCAGCCGAACGGGTGTGAAACCCGCTTCCTTTCTCACTTTACGGCTGAACAACGACCGTTAACTTTACGGCTGAACAACGACCGTTAAGTGCCGCCGCGCGCATTAAGCATGGCTGAAAATCGGGTCTGGGCGCGGGCCTGAAATTCCTCGCCACGGCTTACCTTGGCCGCATCGCGCATGTTAATATTCTCTTCATAATAATGAAGGGAAGGCTAATAAAATGCGTAGTTTTATGATTGTCGCCGTTGCCCTGATTGTGTCGAACAGCGCGTTTGCGCAAGTCTGTACGGTGCGTGGCGGTGTCGTCGCCTGCCCCAACGATGTCAAAAAGCAGGAGCCGCAAAAGCGTCCGGACATGACGTCGACCGTGAACGGGCAATCTTCTGCAACGAAAACCGGAAGTACGATCCTGTTCAATGACGGCACTTCGACCGTCATGTCGGGCAATGCCGTGTTCTTCAGCGATGGAACGTCGGCGATCCGCTCGGGCGATGTGACCTTCTTCCAGGATGGCCGCATCTGCTTCCGCAAGGAAGGCGTGATCTTCTGCAATTGACATTGCGCCGGACGGATTTGCTTTGTCGGCCGCGCCAATGAACGGATGACGCCGGCGCTTCATCTGGGCTAGAAGGGTTCCCCGCGCAGCACGCCGCGCGAAGGGGACCAATGATGAAGAGAATTGCCGGGACGCTTTGTGGTTTCCTCCTGCTCGCGAATTGCGCGGGATTCGGCAACGACCCGCCGCCGCTGGCCGAAGCGCCAACGCCCGTAATGCCCGAGCCGGCTCCCGTCCAACCGCCTCCCCCTGCCCGGCCCGCGGCGACACCTCAAGGCCGGCCCGTGGTGGCACAGCCTGTCGTTAGGCCCGACGGTCTGTCGGTCAATGATCTTCGCCCGGGAAACGGTCGCACGGCGGCGAGCGGCCAGCGTGTGCGTGTGCACTATACCGGCAAGCTGACCGACGGCACGACCTTCGACACCTCGGTCGGCGGCGATCCGTTCGTTTTCACGCTTGGCGGCGGCCAGGTGATCAAAGGCTGGGATCTCGGCCTAGAGGGAATGAAGGTCGGCGGCAAGCGCAGACTGACCATTCCGGCGGCGCTGGCCTACGGGGCGCGCGGCGCTCCGCCGAAAATTCCACCCAACGCCACGCTGGTGTTCGACGTCGACCTCATTGCCATTGAGTAATGCCGAAGTCTTCGGAAGACCGAAGGGCTCTTCACGAGCGGACATCCAGGCAGTTTCGACTTTGTCATCGAAGTGATGCGGCGCCTGGAGCTTCCGGGCCCCTCTGAGTCAGAAGAGGCAAACATGCTGCGATGCGAAGGAAGTTTATGATCGGCATCTCGCGCAATGCGGCATTTGGGACGTTGACGAGGATCGTCCCAGTGCGCTTGGCTGCGCCCCCCAAAAGGCTTGAGGCTCGACGACCGTGCTGCACTTCTTGTCACATTTTCTTCGCGCGCTAGCGGCACTCACGTTCGCGCTTTTGATGACATCGGCTGCGCCTGCGCAGCCCGTCAAGGTCGTCGCCATCGGCGCGAGCAACACGGCCGGATGGGGCGTGGGTCCTGACAAATCCTTTGTCGGCCAGCTCGCCGCCATGCTGAAGGCGCGAGGCTACGACGTTGATGTCCGCAATAACGGCGTTCCCGGCCGAAGAACGGCGACGATGCTGGACTTGCTTGACACACTTGCCCCCGACGGCACCCGGCTGGTCGTGTTGCAACCCGGCAGCAACGACCGCCGTGCTTTTGTCACCAAGGAGCAGCGCGCGGCCAATATCGCCGAGATGGTCCGCAAGCTGCGCGCGCGCAATATCAAGGTCGTCGTTTATGACCGCGACATTCCCCACCACATGTTTCAATGGGACGGGATCCATTTCAATGCCGCGGGTCACACCCTGATTGCCACGCAACTCCTGCCCGAGGTGATCGCAGCGCTTGGGCCGCGCAGCCGCCTCGAAGCCCGTCATTGATGCTTCCTGCGTCTTCGCATCGCTTGCCCGCAATCGGGTGCGCATCTAATGTCGCACCGGCAGGCAACTCGTCTGTCAGAGGAGGACCAAATGGCAAAACGAACCACGCATCGCAGTTCAAAAGGCACCAAGCTTTATGCCGTCCGCGACAAGGAAGGAAAATTCAAGGACATCCAGACCTACAAGCGGGCGCACGGCATGGACATCAAGCGCAAGAGCAAGAAGGAAAAATAGGCGGCGACCTTGAGCGGCGCGGATTGCGCGACCGGGCGAGACACGGGCAATCGCGGGCGGCGCTCTCAACCGCGCACTGATCAAGAGCCGGATCGCATTCGCGGCAGTTGCTCGGCTTGCCCGCCTACGATCTCGATCTGATCGGCCCATTTGCCGCATTACTATGAAAGCGTCGCGCCGCAGATGCGGCCGGGCCCGACGGTGAAGTACACCGTCATCGGCTGCAGCGGCGTCCTTGCGGTCTATTATCTGTTGTTCTACGCGCCGACGCGGCTGGGCGTCACCGCTTGGCGATAACCCGGCGGCTCGGCCGCTTCTCCACCACGACCGCACGCTCGAATCCGGCGCTGCCCGTGAAGGCGATCCGGCTCGTCTCTTTACGCGGCGGTTTCACCTTGGCCATCTTGGCTTTGACCTCATCGACCGGCGCTTCCATGAGCGAAGCCGCAATCGCGATCTGCGCCTGCGGATCGTCGCTCAGCCCCTGGGCGGCGAATATCGCCTCCTCCAGGGTGGGGGGATCCTGGCGCACCCGGCGCGGGCCGTATTTGGTCTTCCAGGTCTTGTTGGTGGTTTTTTCCGGGTTCTTGCTCATCATGCGCCTGCCGTGCCGCCTTCTGTCCAACTTCAATAGCAGCTATTTGTTGCAATGCAATAAATCGCTGCATTGTATCACATCTGGCTGAATTCATTACATAAACTCTAAGTTTTAGTCTCCCGCAGAGGTCCAAAAAAAGCCACTTCGCCGTCCGCCGAGCAATTTCGACAGCCGCATTGAACCCGGCGCACCTTCGCTGCGACTGATGGGCATCGGATATCACCCAACGTGGAGGACCACCCAATGTCGATCATCACCAAGTCCACTCTCGCCATCTTGATGCTGTCGGCCAGCATCGGCATCGCTGCGGCGCAGGCCAGTGGCACCCGCCAGATCCAGGTTCTGGCCGCCCAGCCCGAGACCAAGGTTGAAGAGACCAAGGTTGAAGAGACCAAGGTCGAGGAGACCAAGGTTGAAGAGAAGAAGGTTGAAGTTGCTCCGGTCGTCGTGGCCCCCGAGAAGAAGGTCGTTGTCGAAGCTCCGGTGGTGAAGAAAGTGATCATCGAAGAGCCCATCAAGAAGATCATCATCATCAAGAAGCCCTCGTACTACGGCTACGGCTACAACAGCGGCTACAATGGCAACTACGGCTACGGCCACAGCTACAACTACGCGCCGAGCTACAATTACGGCCACAGCTACGGCAACTACGGCGGCCACGGCTATCGCAGCTACGGCGGCTACTGATCCCACCCCCTGAAAGCTGAACAAGCTTCGCCCCCTGGCCGATCTGCGCCAGGGGGCTTTGCTTTTTGACGCGTGGTGGCAGGACGCAACCCGCCGCAAACACCGCCGATTCATCAAGCCAAAGTGTTCTCAGACGGACCGATCCCGCTCGCAGGGCGGACGCTCGTTTGGTAGCATTGAGTGAATCAAGGAAGATCGACCAATGTTCCCTTCCCGCCGCACCATTGTCGGCTTGCTTGCGGGCTCGCTCGCGGCCCCGGCGTTGATAGGGAAAGTCCTCGCGCAGGCTCCCGCCATGAGCAAGATCACCGCCTACGCCTTTTCGTTTGCGGGCCTCGACGGCCGCGACATCCGGCTGGTGGAACATGCCGGCAAGCCGATCCTGGTGGTCAATACCGCGTCGCAATGCGGCTACACGCCACAGTTCGCCGGGCTGCAGCAATTGTGGGCGCGCTATCGCGATCGGGGGCTTCTGATTGTCGGCGTGCCGTCCAACGATTTCGGCGGACAGGAACCGGGAGGCGCGGAGGAAATCGACAAGACCGCGCATGGAGAATATGGCGTCGGCTTTCCGCTCGCAGCCAAGGCCGAGGTCAAGGGAACAAGCCCGCATCCTTTCTACAAATGGGCCGCGGCGCAGCGCCCGCTGGAAACGCCCCGCTGGAACTTCCACAAGTATCTGATCGGCCGCGATGGCCAGATTGTCAGGGTCTTTTCCACCGAGATTGAACCGACCGACGCACGCGTGATTGCGGCGATCGAGAAGGAACTCAAATAGCCACCAGCTACCGGCCGCTGGCCGCCGGGCAGCGATTTTAACGCTAAATTGCAACAAGCCCGGGGTTTCCTGCAGCCGGCGATTACCCTCGGTTGACTAAAGCCAATCCGCACCTTTGAATGCGGACATCCGCTCCAAAAGAAAGTCGATCCTCGGTCCCGGAGCGTGGGGGAGCCAAAGATGCGCGTTGTTGCGGCGTACAGCCTTGCGGTTTCGATTTCGATTGCGGCTCTGGGAGCTGTCCAGGCCCAGATTGTCGTGCCCTCGCCGGCGAAGTCGAGTGCTCCGGCGCCGACAGCTGCCGCGACACCCACAGCGACACCCACAACAGCAACCACCGGCGTTCAAACATCGGCCACGCCGACGCCCGCTCCCGCCCAAACCTGCTCCAATCCGAATGCTATCGGCATCGGGCGCGTGGTCGAGATCGATACGACCGGCGGGCCGGGATTCGGCTTCGAGCATTTCAAAGCCTACGACTTCCTGCGCAACAACGAGGTCGTGCTGACTTTCGACGACGGCCCCTGGCCGGTGAACACCCCGTTGGTATTGGCCGCGCTCGCCAAGCATTGCACCAAGGCGCTCTTTCTGCCGATCGGAAAGCATGCCATCTGGCATCCCGAAATCCTCAAGCAGGTGGAGGCCGGCGGTCACACCATCGGCTCGCACACCTGGTCGCATGTCGACCTGACGCCCAGCGCCAAGCGGACGCTGGAAGATTCGAAGGCCGAAATTGAGAAGGGCTTCAGCGCCGTCGCGCTGGCGCTCGGTCATCCCGCAGCGCCGTTCTTCCGTTTCCCGCAGCTCAAGCATCCAAAAGAGCTCGTCGAGTATCTTGGCCAGCGCAATGTCGGCATCTGGTCGACCGACATGGATTCGTTCGACTTCAAGATGCGCAAGCCCGAGCAGGTCGTGCAGTCGGTGCTCGCCAAGCTCAAGAAATTCGGCAAGGGCATCGTGCTGATGCACGATTTCCAGCAGGCCACCGCGCACGCGCTCCCGGATCTGCTCGACCAGCTCAAGGCCAATGGCTACAAGATCGTTCAGGTCAAGGCGAGGGAGCAGGTCAAGACGATCGCCGAGTTCGACACGCAGGTGACGAAGGAAGTGGGCGGCGGGCTGGAGAATGCACGCCCGCTCAGCAGCGTCGTTCGCACCATCGAGTGATTTGAACTTGTGACATCCTGACGGCTTCCCTTCGCTCGCACGTTACAGCGAAGGGAATTCCATGCCGCCCCCATACCGGATCGAAGGCTTCGCCATCGTCTCAGCCGACGGGATGATTGCCGACGCGCGCGGCGTGATGCCCGACAGTCTGAAATACGATGCCGATCAGCATTATTTTCAGTCGGGACTCGACCGTTGCGCGGCCGTGGTCCAGGGCCGCAATTCCTACGAGGGCTTGCCGCGCGCCGCGAGCCGCCGCCGCCTGGTGCTGACCCGCAAGATCGCAACCATCGCGCCTGATCCCGCCAACGCGAACGCCCTGCTCTGGAACCCCATGGGCGCCTCGCTGGAAGAGGCGCTCGAGGCTCTGCGCGTGAGCGGCGGCAGCCTCGGGATCGTCGGCGGCACCGATGTCTTTGGTCTGTTCCTGCGGGCGGGCTATGACGTGTTTCATCTTTCACGCACGCCGGCGCATGTCCGGCTTCCCGGAGGACGCCCGGTCTTTCCGCCAATTCCCGGCATCGATACGCCGGAAGAGGCGCTGCTGGAGCACGGGCTCACCCCCGGACTGAGACAAGTTCTCGATCCCCAGGCCCAGGTCACGGTGACCGTGTTCGAACGGAAAATCTAAAGCATGATCCCGAAAAGCGGGAACCGTTTTCGGAAAAGACCATGCTCAAACAATGGCCGCCCGGGCGTCTTCCAGGATCATGTCGGAGGCCTTCTCGGCAATCATGATGACGGGCGCGTTGGTATTGCCGGCAACGATGGTCGGCATGATCGAGGCATCCGCGACCCGAAGTCCACCAACCCCGCGCACGCGCAAGCGGGGATCGACCACCGCCTCCTCGCCTCTCCCCATTCGGCAAGTCCCAACCGGATGCAGGTTGGAATTGGCACGAGCGCGCGCATCGGCCTCGAATTCGGCGTCGGTGTTCACCGCCGGCCCCGGCGCAATCTCCTCCGCCACAAACGGAGCCAGCGCGGGCTGCTGCGAGATTTTCCGGATCAGCCGCATGCCGGCGGTCATCGCCTGCACGTCGTGTTCGGTCTGCAGGAAGTTGAGCCGGATTTCCGGATGGACCAGCGGGTCCGCGCTTTTGATCCGCACACTGCCGCGCGCGTCGTTGCGAAGATGCACGGCGCTGAGCGTGAAGCCGTGGAACGGATGCATGATGAAACTGGTCTTGGTCCGCTCCTTGATGCTCCACGCCCGCATGTTGATCTGGATGTCGGGCTGCTCCAATCGCGGATCGCTGCGCGCGAACGCGCCGACGCAGATGCCGTTGGCCGCCATGGGACCCGAGCGCGTCAGACCATAGCGGACGCAGGCCAAAGCCTGCCGCCAGAAACTGTTCGCCAGCGCGTTTAGAGTCACCGGCTTGCCGCAGCGGAACAGCGATTGATTGATGAAATGGTCCTGCAGGTCGGCGCCGACGCCGGCAAGATCGCGGATGACGGCAATGCCATGCTTCCGCAGCAGGCCGGCCGGGCCGAGCCCCGATAGTTGCAGCAGTTGCGGGGAATTGAACACGCCGCCGGCGACGATCACTTCGCCCCGTGCCTGGGCAACATGCAGCCCGCGCGGCGTGCGGAATTCCACCCCAATCGCATTGCCGCCGGAAATCAGCACGCGGGTCGCGTGCGCATGGGTCATCGTGCGCAGGTTTGCCCGGCCGCGCGCCGGCCGAAGGTAGGCTGCAGCCGCGCTTGCCCGGCGCGCATTCGCAATCGTGCTCTGGTAGAAGCCGATCCCCTCCTGGCGGGCACCGTTGAAATCTTCGTTGTACGGGAGACCTGCCTCGACGCCGGCGTCGATGACGGCCTGCATGAGCTCGTTGCGCTCGGGCTGATCCGATACTCCGAGCGGCCCGCCGACGCCGTGATAATCGTCCGCGCCACGGGATTGGTCCTCGGATTTCTTGAAATAGGGGAGCACACTCTCGAAGCTCCACCCGTCGCAGCCGCGCTGGCGCCATTCGTCATAGTCGGCGTGGTTGCCGCGCATGTAGATCATGCCGTTGATGGAGCTCGTCCCTCCAAGCACCTTGCCGCGCGGGTGATAGACCCGCCGCATGTTCAGTCCGGGCTCGGGTTCGCTGTCATATCGCCAGTTGATCGCCGGATCGGTGTAGAGCCTCGGATATCCCATCGGGATATGGATCCAGGGCGAGCTGTCCTTTCCGCCGGCCTCCAAAAGCAGGACGCGATGCTGTCCGGATTCGCTCAGGCGCGCCGCCAGGACGCATCCTGCGGAACCGGCCCCAACCACGATGAAGTCGTAGCCGCCCTCCTCGATCCTCATGCAAATTTGGTCCATTCCGGGGAACCCGGCTTCGTCAATCAGTATGGGATGTGTGGAGCGGGTGCGAGGCGGAGGGTTCTTCTTCGTATAGAACGGCCCGCTCAGTGTCGCAACGCCGCCCCCGACTCGGTGCAGTGTTACCATTTTGCATCAGAAAGGTAATGCCTTGCCGCCGCTGCAAAGGAATTGCGTGACGGCCCCGCCGAATCGGCTCAAACCTTGGGCGACATCAGATTCGTAACACGAGGGTGACAGGCCCGCAGAAGTTCCTCCCGCGTGGCGTAATCAACTGGGGGCGATCGCAAGATCGCCCCCTTCTGTTTGCCGTCAGTATCTCATTTGCCCGGGGTTATCGACGTCTTCCTGCCGCACGACAATCGGCCGCCATGACCCCAGAACGAAAAAGACCAGGAGCGCGCCGATCATCGATACATTGCGCAACACCTGCGTCGTGTTGTCCGAGCGCAAATCACTGCCGACGGCGGCGATATCGTTGAAATAGAAGGTTGTGATGGCCGTGTAGACGATCAGCACGAATGAGGCGAAACGCGTCCCGAAATTCCCCGCTATCATCAAGCCGCCAACCACTTCGATGACCCCGAAGACGATCGCCAGCAACTGCGGAATGGATTTCCCGGTCGCGTCGGCGACCTGCTGGGCCCAAGGCAGGATCATCGCCGGGAGCGTGATCTTGGTCGAGATGAACGCCGCGGTGGCGTCAATGTTGGTCAGCTTCAGAGCACCGGACAAAATGAATATCAGGACGAACGCGATACGGCCGATGACGAAAAGGGAGGGCATGATCGATCCTTTTTTCCGGGTGGGGCGGTCCGTCCCTGCCGATTCTCAGGACGATAATCTAGACCTCCGGCACCGAAAGTGCAGTATCCATTGGTCGGGCTGTGGGTTCTTTCAGCCCGGCAAACGAAATTTTGTAAGCTAGCTGCCGCTCTTGGGCCGTTTGGCCGGGGTCTTGGCAGTCGGTTTCGGGGCGCCGGTGTCCGCCGCTGCAGCTTTCGGTGTCTTGCCCCTGGCGACCGGCTTTGCGCGGCTGGGCATTTCCTTCAAATCCACGACGACCGCCCTCACCTCTTTGTCGGTGTCGTTCTCGGTTTCTGACGATTGCGCCGGCAGCCAGAGAGCCTCGCCGGCCTTGAAGCTGAGCTCATAGGCTGTCCTTCCCCCGGGCGGTTTGAAGACCAGCGCGCCATCTGTCAGCGCATAGACGAAGCGGTTGCGATGGCTCAATGATTCGATCTTGGCACCCGGTTTGAAGCGCATTTCGACGACCCGCACCTGTTCGTTTTCGAGCAATACCTTGGTGGTGTCATCCTGGGCCAGCGCTCCGCCGTGAAAACTGGCCAGTCCGAAAATCAGGCCCGCCCGCGCAAACATCAACCGCTGCATCAATATCCTCCGCGTGCCGGCCGTCGATCGCATCGGACGGTAAGCCGGCTTCACAATGTGGGAATTCGGCGCGGACCTTTGATGGAAGAAGCGGCGATTCTAAGACATTCACGGCAATTCCGAGGCGTTTGCCGTCAGCCGGTCCGAAACGAGAGCGCCCTCCGTAGAGGGCGCCAAAGGTGCTGAACGAGCCGCGGATTAACCGACGCAGCGTCCTTGGCGATCTTCAGCCGCAATTGCGCGGCGAGACGTTGACATATTGTCCCTGCGGATTGCGGAACCAGCAACGGCCCTCATACCAATAATAGCCGGCTCGCCGCTGCTGACCCTGCGCCGCGATGGCCGCGCCAGCCGAGGCACCGATAATGGCGCCGATGGCGATGCTCGACCCTCGTCCGCCGCCGACGGCGGCACCAACCCCGGCTCCCAGCGCCCCGCCAAAGAGCGCCCCGGCCAGGGGATCCTGCGCATAGGCGTCCTGCACCGGCATGGCCGTCGCAAGCGTCAAGAGAGCCGCGGCTCCGATGGTGCGAATCATAGAATTCTCCTCGTGTTCCCGCCCACCGCCATTCTCATAGAGAATTGCTGCCCGCATTTCAATGTGCCGGGGGGCCGCAGATCAGGCCGCGACCTGCGCGGGAGCCGCGGCGGCGGCTGGCGTGCTGGGCTGCGAGGCTTGCACCGAATCCGGCTGCGGCGCGGTGGCTTCCAGCAGCTTGAGAAAAGCGGGGCCGGGCAAAGGCGGCGCAAAGACGAAACCCTGGGCGGCGATAATCCCGCGGTCGCGCAGCGCGACAACCTGCGCGAAATTCTCCACGCCCTCGGCGACGATCTCCATGCGCATCGAGCGCGCCAGGTCGATCAGCGTTTCGACGATGGCGGTCGCGTTGGTTTCCGCGCCGAGCGCGTCGATGAACATCTTGTCGATCTTGATGATGTCGACGCCGAGCTTGAGCATGTAGGAAAGCCCGCTATGGCCGGTGCCGACGTCGTCGATCGCCACCCTGACGCCCATCCCCTGCAGCGCCGCGATGACGTTGCGCGCGACGGTCAGATTGGCGATCGGCTGGCGTTCGGTCACCTCCAGCACGACCTGCGACAGGCGGATTTTCGAGCCGTCAAAAATGAGAGTTAATTCGCCCAGAATTTTCTCGTCGGAAAAATGCTCGGCGACCATGTTGAAGCCGATCTTGAAATTGGGGCGGTGTTCAAGGGCGGCGCCGATCTCCCGGTTGGCCGCCTTCATCACCGCGCTGGTCAGATCCATGATCAGCCCGGTCGACTCCGCGTGCGGTATGAAAACACCCGGACCCACGACGCTGCCGTCGCTCTGACGCCACCGGACCAGCACCTCCGCACCCAGAATCTGCCCCGTCGTGATGTCCACAATCGGCTGGTAGTAGGGAACAAACTGCTCCGACTGCAGCGCCCGTTCCAGGTCCGACATCGCATTCGCCGGGGCCCGCCGGAATGCAACGAATGCAAGCGCACCGAGGGCGAGCGCCATGCCGCCGGTCGCGATAAGCCAAATTCTTCGGTGATCAAAATATGTCGATGCGAAGCCGGTCCGGGGCAGCGACACTTCCACCTGCAATCCGTAACGCTTCGCCTGAAAGATGCTCGAGGAGATATTCGAGTTGCCAGAGGTCTGCGGCCGCACCCCGGATTCCCCGATCAGCTGTCCGTCGGAAGTGGCGAGGCGGACATGGCCATTGCGCAGTCCTCCCTGATTGGAAGCCTGCGGCATCAGCAGTTCGGGGGCAAGAATCGCGGCGAGACCGCGAGAGCCTTTACTCTGCCGGCGAAGCCTGATCATTCGGTACGGCGGATCCCCCACCGCCATGACGTCAAGCCACAGATCATCGGCTGGCGAAATCGATTGCGAGGACAGCAGGACGCGCCGGCCAGGCGGCATCGTGTCTTCCGTGCATGAGATATCGCCGTTCGACGCGAGGATGGACAATTCCTTGATCGGCGGGGTCGTGAAGGTCGCGCGGCGCAGCGTCTCAAGATGCGGAGCATTGCAGGAATCGACGCCGTATTTGTCGAGCTCGTCCAGCTTGGCAATCACCTGCTCGATCCGGGACTCCGCGAGCGTAATGGTGCGCTGGGCCGAGAGCTCGACTTCCGTCTGCCCCTGCGCCTCGGCGATCGTGCCCAGCCAATAGTCGAAAGCCGCTATCGGAAGGACCGCCAGCAGCACACACAAAGACGCGGCAATGAGGCTTCGACGCGGCAGAGCCAAAACGCGCCCCTTGCAACAATACCCGATGACAATGGAACATAAGCTTGCAGCAACGGCGTAAAGGACGACTTAAGCTTAAAAGGCGGTTAGCTTCCGGACGGGTCCAAGGGGCGCCGGTAAGCCGGTATGGTTAGCGAAACATCAACAAAAGCCGTGTTGGCACCTCACGGAAAGGGATTGCGGGATGCGCCATCGGCATTGCGTGGCGGGAATGTTGGCGCTTGCGCTTGTGGTTTCTCACGACCTCGGCCTGGCGCGGGCGCAGGAGCGGCTCGAATTGTTCGATGCCCATCTGCACTACAACCAGGAGCCCAATCCATTCTACCCGCTCGACAGGGTGCTGGAGATATTCCGCCGCAACGGCATTACGGGCATTTTGGCAACCAGCCGTCCCAACAAGGGCACGCACCAGCTTGTCGATGCCAAGCCGCCAGGACTTTGGGTCGTGCCCTTTATCCGGCCTTACCGCATCCGCGACGATATCCAGACCTGGTTCAACGATCCTGCGATCTACGAACTCATCGAGTCCGAATACAAGCGCGGCTATTATCGCGGCATCGGCGAATTCCATATTTACGGGAAGTCGGCCGCAGCCCCCCTGGTCAAGAAGATCGTCGACTTCGCGGTCGAGCGAAATCTCTACCTGCACGCGCACTGCGACGAGGAAGCGCTGCTGTTGCTGTTCTCGCACAATCCGCGTGCCCGCATCATCTGGGCGCATACCGGGTTTTCGACGCAGCCGGCGCGCGTGAAAGAGTTGCTGGAAAAATATCCCGACCTGTGGGGCGAACTGTCCTACCGCAGTGGGATCGTGGATTCGGCCGGCAAGCTCACTACGGATTGGCGAGACCTGTTCGCCAGCCATTCCGACCGCTTCATGCTCGGCACAGACACCTGGATCAACGAGCGCTGGTTCGCCTTCGATTCGATCTGGAATGGCTATCGCGCCTGGCTCGCGCAATTGCCGGAGGATCAGGCGCGGCGCATCGGACGCGGCAATGCCGAGAAACTGTTCGGGCCGAGGCCCGTCAACTAACAAAGCCCATCATTTGTCCGGCAAGGGGATGAATTCCGTCTCACCCGGCACGCCCTGGAAGTGCCCGGCCTTCCAGTCGGCCTTGGCCTGCTCGATGCGGTCGTTGCGCGATGAAACGAAATTCCACCAGATGTGACGTGGACCATCCATCGGTGCGCCGCCGAGCAGCATCACATGCGCGTCGCTGACCGCCTCGACGGTGATCCGGTCGCCGGGACGCAGCACCAGCAGCTGATGCTCGCCAAAGCGATCGCCCATGATGTCGATTTGTCCCGAAATCACGTAGATCGCGCGCTCCTCGTGATCGGCGTCGACCGGAAGCCCCACGCCAGCCTGCAGAGCCACGTCCGCAAAGATCGTGTCGGACAGGGTTTCAACGGGGGATTTCACGCCATAGAGCGCGCCGGTCACAACCCGGACTGTCTTGCCCTCGCCGCTGACGACCGGAAACCGGTCGACGCCGTGGTGCGCGAATCCCGGCTGGATTTCCTCCATGGCGGCCGGTAGAGCGACCCACATCTGGAGACCGTGCAAGTGGTCTCCCGTCACGCGCCGTTCCGGCGCAGTGCGCTCCGAATGGACGATCCCGCGCCCGGCCGTCATCCAGTTGACCTCGCCCGGGCGGATCGGCACCGCCGTGCCGAGGCTGTCGCGATGCATGATTTCGCCGTCGAACAGGTAGGTGACGGTCGCAAGTCCGATATGCGGATGTGGCCGGACATCCATTCCCTGCCCCGAACGGAATTCGGCCGGACCGAAATGATCGAAGAAGATGAAGGGGCCGACCATGCGCGAGCGCGCCGAGGGCAGCGCGCGCCGGACCGAAAAGGCGCCGAGATCGACCGAGCGAGGCACGATCACATTCGCAATCGCTTCGCATTGGTACGCGTTGCCTGCGTCGGGGTCCTTGCCGGGAAAAAAGCTCACGACGGCTCCTTCATGCGTTGGTCAGACAGCCTGAAAGGGCTGGCTCTTCACCGCCTCGACCAGACCGTAGAAAGCCTCATTCACCTTCGGCCAGCTTGGCTGCTTCTTCATGGCGTTCAGCCAGCGCTGGACATTCGGGTATTTCGAGAAATCGCAGCGGATCACTTCTCCGAGCGATACCAGGCCGGCGCCGAAATAATCCGCGATGGTGATCTGGTCTCCGCACAGATATTGCTTCTTGGGGCCGATCCAATGGTCGTTGAGAAGCTGGAGCCATTTTCTGGCGTTTTGCTGGCCCCACTCGATTGTGGCCGCATGCGCCTCATCGCTGCGCCTTTTGTGATGCGGGAAAATCTGCGGATAGGCGAGCCCGTAGCCCCAATCCCGGTAGAAATTGGTGTTGAGCCAATCCATGACCTCGTTGACCTTGGCGCGCTGCTTGATGTCCTTGGGGTAGGCGGGAGAACCGATCTTGTCGGCGAGGTATTTCAGGATCGCCGAACTCTCGGTCAGACACAGGTCGCCGTCTTCGAGAACGGGAACGAGGCGGTTGGGGTTGATCGTGCCGTATGCCTCTTTGAGATGCTCGCCGGTCATCAGGTCGACGAGGACTTCCTCCACCGGAATCTTGTTGTCCGCAATGAACAAGCGGACCGGCCGGCTCGTCATCGAAACCGGATGCATGTAAAGCTTCATCTATGTCCTCCCATGAATTCTTTCACCATCTGCCGCGTCAGATGCAAGGCGCCGCACGGCCGCTTTAGGCCTTCCTGACTTGATCCTCGATAAACCGCGGCAGCGCAAAGGCCGCGACATGGACTTCCGGCGTCCAATAGCGCGTCTTGAAGCGGCCGGCTTTCCGATAGCGCGTCTCAATGACCCTCAACGAAGTTTGGCGCAAGCGCCTGTCCTTCGAGGCCCAGCCCATTGCCATGTGTCCGCCAACATAGGTCGGAATCGACGCGACATAGCAACGGGCGTCGGCAAACAGCTTCTTGAAATGCCGGATCGAGGAAACAAGCTCGCCGGGCTGCATGAACGGCACGCCATTCTGCGTCACCATCACGCCGCCCGGCGCCATGCAGCGCCTGCAGGCGGCATAGAATTTCTTCGTGAACAGCACAGCGCCCGGCCCCTGCGGATCGGTTGAATCGACAATGATGACATCGAAGCGCCGCGCCGTCTTCGCCACATACTTCATTCCGTCGCCGATGACGCTCTCAAACCGCTTGTCGCGGAAGACGGGCCTGGTGAATTCCGGGAAATGCTCCTTGGCGAAGGCAATCACCGAGGCGTCGATTTCGACCTGGGTCACCCGCCTCACCAACTTGTGCTTGAGCACCTCCTCGGCGATGCCGCAATCGCCGCCCCCGATGATCAAAACCTCCTTTGCCCGGCCGTGGGCGAAGATCGGCACATGCGTCATCATCTCGTGATAGATGAACTCATCGCGGGTGGTGACCTGGGTTGCGCCATCCAGCATGAGCATCTTGCCGAAATGCTTGTGCTGAAAAAGAACGAGATGCTGATGCCTCGTCTGCATCTCGTAGAGGATCCGCTCGGCCTGATAGGTCATGCGGAAGCCCAGTTCGTCGAAAAGGGTTTCGGAAATCCAGCGCTTTTCTGCCATCAAAATCTTCCCGGGCTCATCCACGGATACCCTTGCACGTGGCGGCGCGACCGTCAGGCACGGCCACGTACTTCCGTTGCTTTGATATCTTCCCGCTAAAAAGCGCCGGTGGCCGCGAGGTCAGACGCTCTGGCCGCGGAGGATCACGTTGACGTCGACCCGCTGCGGCTTGAAGGCCTCGCGCAGGACAGGAACGCAGGCATCCGGGTCGGCATTGCCGCACATGAACACGTCGAGCGCAGCATAGCCGTTTTCCGGCCAGGAATGGATCGAGATGTGGCTTTCGGCCAGCACCGCCACGCCGGAAACCCCGCCATTGGGCTCAAAGTGATGCAGATGAATATGAAGCAGGGTTGCTCCCGAAGCCTCGACGCAGCGCCGCAGCGCCGCCTCGATATGATCGAGGTCGGCAAGCTTCTCGCAGTCATAAAGGTCGATAATGAGATGCGCACCCGCGCACCGCACACCGTTCCTCACCACGAAATGATCGTCACGTTCCTCAGCCATTGCTGCTGACGTGGCGATCGCGAAATCTTCCTTTCGGGCGGTACTTGTCTCCAAGCCCGTCCCTAATTGGAAAAGGGCGGTCTGGCTCATGCCATCCCCTCCAACCAGAGAGCGAAGCCCGAGAGACCGGCGAGCCGGCTCACGGAAAGCGAAAGCCGTTGAACAAGCTCACGCATTGATCAACGGCATGCGTGCAAATAATCACAACGTCCCCGGTGATCAAGGAATATTTTGAAGCTTGGACTAAGACTTGCGCAGCACCTGCCTCCTCCGCGCCGCATTTCAGCGGCGCAGACTGTGCTGCACCTACTTGCGCTTCGGCGCGATCGCCTGCGCCTCGACCACTGCCACCGCCGTCATGTTGATGACGCCACGCGCCGTCACTGACGGCGTCAGGATGTGCGCGGGGAGCGCCGCGCCGATCAGAATCGGGCCGACCGGCAGCGCATCGGCAAGGATCTTGATGGCCTGGTAGGTGATATTGGCCGCATCGAGGTTGGGCATGATCAACACGTTGGCGACGCCCTTGAGGCGGGTCGCGGAAGGCCGCCGATAGCGCCGAATCTCCGTGCATTTCTCCGTCGACCTCCAGCTCTGGATGCGACTCCGCCAGGAGCTCGCGGGCCTTGCGCATCTTGAGCGAGGACGGACTGTCGTAGGAACCGAAATCGGAATGTGACACCAGCGCGATCTTGGGCTCGATCCCGAACCGGCGCACATGCGCAGCGGTCAGCACCGCCAGTTCGGCGATCTCCTCAGCGGTCGGCTCCAGCGTCACCTGGGTATCGGCGAGGAAAAAGGCGCCCTTGCCCGTGATCACAAGCGACAGACCAGAGAAGTCCCGCCTCCCGGGCGCGAGCCCGATCACATCGCGAATGCTCTTGAGGTGCGCCTGGTAGCGGCCCTCGACCCCGCAGAGCATGGCGTCGGCAAGCCCCATGCGGACGGCGAGCGCGGCGATGACGGTCGTGTTCGTGCGCACAATCGTGCGGGCCGCTTCCAGTGTGATGCCCTTGCGTCCCGCCGCGTCGTGATAGGCCTGCACGTAGGCGCGGTAGCGCGGATCATCCTCCGGATTGATGAGCTCGAAGTCGCGGCCTGGCCGCATGGAAAGGCCGAACCGCTCGAGTCTCGCTTCGACCACGGCGGGGCGCCCGATCAGAAGCGGAACGGCCAAACCCTCCTCGATCACCACCTGCGTCGCCCGCAGAACCCTTTCGTCCTCGCCTTCGGCGTAAATCACCCGCTTGGGACTGGTTTTGGCCTGGGTAAAGACCGGCTTCATCAGGAAGCCGGATCGGAACACAAAACTGTTGAGGCGCTGCTCGTAGGCATCGAAATCCGTGATGGGGCGGGCGGCGACACCGGAATCCATGGCCGCCTTGGCGACCGCGGGCGCGATCCGCAGAATGAGCCGCGGATCGAATGGATTGGGGATGAGGGAGCCGGTGCCGAAAGTCCGCGCTTCCCCGCCATAGGCGCGCGCGGCGACGTCCGAGGGCGCCTCGCGTGCGAGCGCTGCAATGGCCTCCACCGCGGCGCGCTTCATCTGCTCGTTGATCGTGGTGGCGCCGGCATCGAGCGCGCCGCGAAAAATATAGGGGAAGCAGAGGACGTTGTTGACCTGGTTGGGATAGTCCGACCGCCCCGTGCAGATCATGGCGTCCGGCCGTGCCTGGACGACCTCTTCCGGCATGATTTCCGGCATGGGATTGGCAAGCGCCATGATCAGCGGCTTGCGCGCCATTGTCTTGATCATGTCGGGTTTGAGCACGCCGGCTGCCGAAAGTCCCAGAAAGACATCCGCCCCGTCGATGATGTCCGCCAGCGTGCGATGCTTGGTTTTCTGCGCATAGACCGACTTCCAGCGGTCCATGAGGCTCGCGCGGCCTTCATAGACGACGCCTTCGATGTCGGAGACCCAGATATTCTCGCGACTGGCGCCGAGCTCGACGAGCAGATTGAGGCAGGCGAGCGCTGCCGCGCCCGCCCCCGACACCACGATCTTGACCCGGCCGATCCTTTTTCCCGCAAGCTGCAAGGCATTCTGCACGGCGGCCGCGACAATGATCGCGGTGCCATGCTGATCGTCATGAAAGACCGGAATTTTCATCCGCTCCTTCAGGCGCGCCTCGATCTCGAAACATTCCGGCGCCTTGAAGTCCTCGAGATTGATTCCGCCGAAGGTCGGCTCTAGCGCCGACACTACGTCGACGACGCGATCGACTTCCTGTGCGTCGATCTCGATGTCGAACACATCGATGCCGGCGAATTTCTTGAACAGGACCGCCTTGCCTTCCATCACCGGCTTGCCGGCAAGCGGGCCGATGTTGCCGAGCCCGAGCACGGCCGTGCCGTTTGAGACGACGGCAACCAGATTAGCGCGAGCGGTCAGTTCGGCCGCCTGTGCGGGGTCGGCAACAATGGCTTCGCAAGCCGCCGCCACGCCGGGTGAATAAGCGAGCGCGAGGTCATGCTGGTTGCCGAGCGGCTTGGTCGCCTGGATTTCAAGCTTTCCGGGCTTTGCGCCGCGATGGTAGGCGAGCGCATTGGCCTTGAGCTCGTCGGAAAGCTTCAACGTCGCCATGGCATTTCCCCCAGAACGACCCTTTTGGTCTGGCCGCAACGGCCACCCACGTCCAGAACGTGGAAGCCCGGCGCGAGGCCGGGCCTGACAACCAACAATACCCGAAAATCCAACTAATTTTGCGGCAGATTGAGTCGGATATGCAATTCGCGAAGCTGCTTTGGCGTGACCTCCGAGGGGGCTCCCATCAGCAGATCCTCGGCCCGCTGGTTCATCGGGAACAGCACCACCTCGCGGAGGTTTTCCTCCCCGCAAAGCAGCATGACGATACGGTCGATGCCGGGCGCGATGCCGCCGTGCGGCGGCGCGCCGAGCGAAAGCGCCCGCAGCATTCCGCCAAATTTCTTCTCCAGCACGTCCTCGCCATAGCCCGCGATGGCGAAAGCCTTCTTCATCACGTCGGGGCGATGATTTCGGATCGCGCCGGAGGACAATTCGACACCATTGCACACGATGTCGTACTGAAACGCGGTGATGCTCAGAATCTTCTCGTGGTCGGCCGGATCGAGCTTGAGAAAATCCTCGATCGGATAGTTCGGCATCGAGAAGGGATTGTGCGAGAAGTCGATTTTCTTCTCCTCCTCGCTCCATTCGTACATCGGAAAATCGATGACCCAGCAGAATTCGTAGCGCTCCTTATCGACGAGATTCAACTCTGTGCCGATCTTGGTTCGCGCGGGTCCGGCAAACTTGACGAAATCCTTCGGCTTGCCGGCAACGAAAAAACAGGCATCGCCGACGCCAAGCTTGAGCCGGTCCGCAATCATCTTGGTGCGCTCAGGGCCGATATTTTTGGCGAGCGGCCCCGCGCCGCTCTCTTCACCTTCGCGCCAGAAGATGTAGCCAAGTCCCGGCTGGCCTTCTCCCTGCGCCCAGGAATTCATACGGTCGCAGAAGGCGCGGTTTCCGCCCGTCGGCGCCGGGATCGCCCAGACTTCCACCTTGGAATCGCCCGCGATCATGTTCGCGAAAATCTTGAAGCCGGAGCCACGGAACGCGTCCGTCACATCCTGCATCTTGATCGGGTTACGAAGGTCCGGCTTGTCGGAGCCGTATTGCCGCATGGCGTCGGCATACTTGATCATCGGGAATTTCGGTGTGACCGGCTTGCCTTCAGAAAACTCCTCAAACACGCCGCGCAACACCGGCTCGATCGCCGCGAACACGTCTTCCTGTGTGACGAAGCTCATCTCGACGTCGAGTTGATAGAATTCGCCCGGCGCACGGTCGGCGCGCGCGTCCTCGTCGCGGAAGCAGGGCGCGATCTGAAAATAGCGATCGAAGCCCGAAATCATGATGAGCTGCTTGAACTGCTGCGGCGCCTGCGGCAGCGCGTAGAATTTTCCGGGATGCAGGCGCGAGGGAACGAGATAATCGCGCGCACCTTCGGGAGAAGACGCAGTCAGGATCGGGGTCTGGAATTCGAAGAAGCCACCCTCCTTCATCCGCCGGCGGATCGAATCGATGATCGCGCCGCGCTTCATGATGTTGCGATGAAGCCGGTCGCGCCGCAGATCGAGGAAACGGTATTTCAGCCGGATCTCCTCGGGATATTCCTGATCGCCGAAGACCGGCATCGGCAATTCGCCTGCCGGGCCAAGAACCTCGACATCGGAGATGAAGACTTCAACCTGTCCGGTTGGCAGGTCGGGATTTTCCGTGCCGGCCGGGCGCTTGCGGACGCGACCCTCAATCCTCACCACCCACTCGGCATGCAGCTTTTCGACCTGCTTGAAGGCTGGCGAATCCGGGTCGGCGACGGCCTGGGTCAGCCCGTAATGATCGCGCAGGTCGATGAACAAAAGCCCGCCATGATCGCGGATACGGTGGCACCAGCCGGAGACGCGAACGGTTTCGCCGATATGGCTCTCCCGCAATTCGCCGCAATGATGGGTGCGATAACGGTGCATGGCGAAACTCGAAAGTCGGCGCGATTGGCGATGCCGGGGCGGGCGGAAAAGCACATGCAGGGGCTGATTTGTCAAGCTGACAGGCCTCGACAGGATGGCCGCGATCTGCACACTCGGAAGCCTTGGTGGAGTGGATTTGACATTCGCTACCTCCTTGGCCGCAAGCCCGCAAAGCGAATGTCAAATCCCAAACTCCACTAGAATTATAAATTTGCTGGTGGTCCTTTGATTCCAACTTCGCAAAGGCGCTTGCTGAAACGTGAGGCGAATGTTGGAATCGGACCACTAGGAAGCCAAATGCCGAAGTCCCAAGCAAGCCGAAAAAAAACCAAGAACAAGGTCGCGCTGCGCATGACGACGGCGGACGCGACGGTCGCCGCCCTGCTCGCACACGGCATTGACACGGTCTATGCCCTTCCCGGCGTTCACAACGATCACCTGTTCGACGCGCTGTTCAAGGCCGGAAACCGGATGCGGACCATCCATACCCGCCATGAGCAGGGCGCGGCCTATATGGCGCTCGGCGCGGCGCTCGCGACCGGGAAGCCGCAGGCCTACGCGGTCGTGCCGGGTCCGGGACTTCTCAATACGGGGGCCGCACTGCTGACCGCCTTCAGCATGAACGCGCCGGTACTGGCACTGATCGGACAGATTCCGCAAGCCGCGATCGGACGCGGGCTTGGGCATCTGCATGAAATTCGCGATCAGGCCGGCATCATTTCCCGCCTGGTCGATTTCTCGGCGCGGATCACGCGGCCGGCCGAAGCGGCCTCGCTTGTCGCCGATGCCGTCCGTGCGATGTTCAGCCGGCGGCCCGGTCCCGCCGCGCTTGAATGCGCGATGGATGTCTGGGGTCGTTCGGAGCCGGTCGCACCGATCGAAGCGCCCTCGCCTGCCGCGCCCAGTCCCATCGACGAGGACGCCGTGCTGGCGGCCGCCAAGATATTGGGCGCAGCCAAGAACCCGATGATCGTCTGCGGTGGCGGTGCGCAGGACGCTTCCGCCGAAGTGACCGCCTTGTCGGCCATGCTGCAAGCTCCGGTGCTCGGCTATCGCCGCGGCCGCGGCGTACTCGACAGCCGCGATCCTCTGAGCGTCACCATGCCGCTCGGGCATGAATTGTGGGCCGAAGCGGACGTCATCATCGGTATAGGCACCCGGATGCTCTATCAGCTCAACGGCTGGGGCGTGGACAAGGATCTCAGAATCATCCGCATCGATGCCGACCCCGAAGAGCCGGAGCGCCTGCGCAAGCCCGCGGTCGCCCTGATCGGGGACAGCAAACGCATCCTCAAGCGGCTGCTCGCGCTCCTGCCCGCGCACAACACAAGACGCAAATCCCGCAAGGATGAAATGCTCGAGCGTCAGGCTCGATTGAAAAAGCGCCTGGAGAAGATCAAGCCGCAGCTTTCTTTCCTCGAAGCGATCCGCGCCGAACTGCCGGAAGACGGAATCTTCGTCGACGAAGTCACCCAGATGGGGTTCGCGGCGCGCATCGCGTTTCCCGTCTACAAGCCGCGGACATTTCTCTCGCCGGGTTATCAGGACAATTTGGGTTGGGGTTACGCAACCGCGCTCGGCGCTCAGGACGCACGGCGAGACGTGCCGGTCGTCTCGATCTCCGGCGACGGCGGCTTTCTCTACACCGCCAGCGAACTTGCGACTGCAATCCACCACAAGATTCCGCTGGTCAATGTGGTCTTCACTGATGGCGCTTTCGGGAACGTCAAGCGCATCCAGCAGGAGCAGTATGGCAATCGGCTGATCGCATGCGACCTCGCAAACCCCGATTTCGTGCGGCTCGCCGAGGCCTATGGGATCGCTTCCGAGCGCGCGCGTGATCACCGTGAATTGCGCTCGGCGCTCCGGCGTAGTTTCAAGCGCCGTGGCGGCCCCACCCTGATCGAGGTCCCGGTCGGGCCGATGCCGTCGCCTTGGGAATTTCTCCATATGCCGCCGGTACGGGGGCAATGAATCGCGTAGTCTCAGCCGTTCTCCGGTCCAACTCTGTCCCCTACTGGCACGCATGGAACCGATCACCACCACGCCCGCGCTTGCCGCCGCCTGTGAAAAGCTGGCACGGCACCCCTTTGTCACGGTCGATACCGAGTTTCTGCGTGAATCGACCTATTACCCGATCCTCTGCATCGCGCAGATGGCGAGCCTGGACGAAGCGTTCGTGGTCGATGCACAGGCTGAAGGCATTGACCTCAAACCTTTCTTCGACCTGATGGGGAACGAAAGAGTCCTGAAGGTCTTCCATGCGGCGCGGCAGGACATCGAAATCGTCTGGCATCGCGCCAGCATCGTTCCTCATCCGATCTTCGACACGCAGGTCGCCGCGATGGTGCTCGGCTACGGAGATTCCATCTCCTACGACCAGCTGGTTCAGCGCATCACCGGCGACCATCTCGACAAGTCGAACCGCTTCACCGACTGGACGCGACGGCCGCTGACCGACGCGCAGCTTAAATACGCGGTTTCCGATGTGACCCACCTGCGCGATGTCTATCTCGCGCTGCGAGCCGATCTGGACAAGCGCGGCCGCATCGATTGGGTCGACGAAGAGATGAGCGTCCTGACGTCTCCTGAGACCTATCGTCTGGATCCCGAGAACGCGTGGCAGCGGTTGCGCACGCGCGTCCGCAAGCCCAAGGAGCTTGCGGTGTTGATCGAGATCGCCGCGTGGCGCGAACGCGAAGCGAAGGCGCGCGACGTGCCGCGCGGACGCGTTCTCAAGGATGACCTGATCGGCGACATTGCCGTGCAGGCTCCAACCACGATCGAAAAGCTGGCAAGCCTGCGCTCGCTCCCCAAGGGCTTCGAGCGCTCAAAATGGGGACAAGAAATACCCGATGTGGTCAAGCGCGGATTGGCCCGCGACCCCAAGACTTTGCCGAACCTCGACCGCTCTAAGCCGGCCCAGAACGGGACAGCCATCGTCGAACTTCTCAAGGTGCTGTTGAGAATGACGTCTGAGCAGCACGCGGTCGCCGCCAAGGTGATCGCAACCATCGACGATCTCGACCGGATCGCCGCCGATGACAACGCTGACGTGCCCGCTCTGAAGGGCTGGCGGCGCGAATTGTTCGGAGAAAAGGCAATCGCACTCAAGCACGGGCAGCTTTCGCTCGCGATCGAGCGGGGGCGCGTCGTCACCGTCGAGCGAAAATAGTCCGCAATCGTCTGCAGCTTTAATCGGTCACTATCACCGACTCGCGCCCGACAAGACGCGCGAGCTGCCGCAGCCGGCTCGACACGCGTTCACCTGCGAGCGGCGCAAACCGGCCCGCAAGCCGCAGCACCAGCTTGCCGCGCTGCACCGCCATCGGCGTGTAGGGGAGCACGCCCGGCATTGCCGGCGAGACAAGATAAGCGACCCGCATGGCGGCCCCCAGCACACGCGCCCGATCCAGAATGCGCGTGGTGGCGAGCTCGCGCAGCCGAGGCGATAATTCCTCGTCGATCAGCCCCACGTGACGGAAGAAAACGGAAAGTGCGAGGAACGCCCGCCCCGGATGGTCGATGCCGATGAAGCCCGCATGCGCGATGATGTTGAGCGATTGCTCGCCGCGATAATCCGGATGCGCCCGCCAGCCGATATCCGAAAGCAGGCATGCCGCGTGCCGCAGCCGCTTTTCTTCCGTGGTTTCATCGAGGCCGGACGACGCCATAAAGCGCTCGGTCCATGCGGTCAGTTCCTCACCATGACGCGGCGAGCGGGAACGCAGGACGTTGAGTCCTTCCGCCGCTTCTATCAGTGGATCGGCTCTGCGCGCCCTGGCATTGAGCAGCGAATAGAGCAATCCCTCGCGCACGCCGAGGGCGGAGAACACGATGTCCTTCGGGCGTGCGCGCCGCACGATCTCTTCAAGCACCAGCGCGGCATACCCGAGCAGCGGCCGCCGCGCGTCCGAGACGACCTCGATCTGCGACAAGGTCTCCGGATTGACGCGGTGCACCAGCCGGGAGAATTCCAGCGCCTCCTCGGCGGGCAGCCGATAGCCGTGCGTCACATGCAGCGGATAGCCGGTCTGCCACATGTGCAGCCGCGCCAGCGCACGCCAGGTGCCGCCAACCGCGTAAAATGTCCGCCCGCGCCCCGCGTTCAGGGTCGGCACATGCGCGAGCGCGCTTTCAACGACCTTTTCCGCCTTCTTGATCGACTTTTCGGCGATATCCTGGAGGGCGAGCCCCCCAAGCGGGAGAGTGATGCCGCTTCTAATGCTCACGCCGTGAACGTTGACAAGTTCAAGCGAGCCGCCGCCAAGATCGCCAACCACGCCGTCCGGATTGTGGATGCTGGACACAACACCGAGCGCCGAGAGCGCCGCTTCTCGCTGTCCGGACAAAACGTCGATCTTGGTGCCGCAGATTCGCTCGGCGTTGGCGATGAACGCCTTTCCGTTCTTCGCGTCGCGGCAGGCGGCGGTCGCCAACCCGAACACTTTCTTGACCCGCAGCGTGTCGCACAGCGCGCGGAAACGTCTGAGCGCGGCCAGTGCCCTCTCCACAGCGTCGGGAGCAAGCAGTCCGGTCGACTGCACCTCACGCCCGAGGCCGGCGAGCGTCTTCTCATTGAAAATCGGGGTGGGAGAACGGGTCAGCCCCTCGTAGACGACAAGGCGGACCGAGTTCGAGCCAATGTCCACTACTGCGATGGGAGGGCCGTGGTCGAGCCTCCCCTGGGCCGTTCGGATTTTGGGTGATCCAGCCTTTGAGCGCCGGCTACGTGCGGTCGTGACGGCGCGTGAGCCTGCGGGGCGACGATTCTTTGAGCGATTTGCCACGGCCGGAAAGACTCGGGTTGGTCATGAAGTATTTTTGCGCATTGAAGGGCTCCTCGCCCGCCGCGGGCTTTATGCGGGTCGCGGTGCCATCCGGCAAGACCTTCCAGCTCTGCTCGTTATCCTTGAAGTTCACGACCATGATCTGATCGAGCACCTGCTCATGCACGGTCGGATTGAGAATCGGGCACAGCACTTCGACGCGGCGGTCAAGATTGCGCGGCATCATATCGGCGGAGGAAATATAGACGGCGGCCTTGGGGCTCGGCAGGCCGTGCCCGGAACCAAAACAATAGATGCGCCCGTGTTCCAGGAAGCGCCCGACGATCGACTTGACCCGGATATTGTCGGAAAGCCCCGGCACCTGCGGGCGCAGGCAGCAGATGCCGCGCACCACCAGATCGACCGAAACGCCGGCGCGGGAGGCTCCATAGAGAAGATCGATGATCTCGGAATCGACCAGCGAGTTCATCTTCATCCAGATCGCCGCGGGCCGGCCCGCCTTCGCGTGCGCGATTTCCTGCCCGATATGATCGCTGATCCGCCGGCGCAGATTGACCGGTGAAACCGCCATCCGCTCGATCTCGGCCGGCTCGGCATATCCGGTCACGAAGTTGAACACGCGGGCGGCGTCGCGGGCGATCGCCGCATCGGCGGTGAAATAGGACAGGTCAGTGTAAACGCGAGCGGTAATCGGGTGGTAGTTGCCGGTCGCCGCATGAACGTAAGAGGCAAGCGCTTTCCCCTCGCGGCGGATCACCAGCGATAGCTTGGCATGTGTCTTGAGCTCAATGAATCCAAAGACGACCTGCGCGCCCGCTCGCTCCAGATCGCGCGCCCAGCGGATATTCGCCTCCTCATCGAAACGCGCCTTGAGCTCGACGACGGCGGTGACGGACTTTCCGGCTTCTGCAGCCTCTGCCAGCGCCTTCACGATCGGTGATTCCGAAGAGGTACGGTAGAGCGTCTGCTTGATCGCGATGACGTTGGGGTCGCGCGCGGCCTGCTGCAGGAACTGAACCACGACGTCGAAAGATTCATACGGGTGGTGGACAATGATGTCCTTGCTTCGAATCGCGGCAAAGCAATCCCCGTTATGGTCGCGGATGCGCTCCGGAAAGCGCGGATTATAAGGCACGAAGAGCAAATCGGGACGATCGATGGCGACGAGCTCTTTGAGATCGTTCAGCGCCAGCATCCCGTTGACGAGAAAGACCTCGTCGTCGCCGACCGCCAGCGCACGCTGCACGAAAGCGCGCAATTCGGGCGGAGTCGCCGCCTCAATTTCGAGCCGGATGACGGTGCCGCGCCGGCGCTGCTTGAGCACCGTCTCAAACAGCCGGACCAGATCTTCCGCTTCCTCTTCCACTTCGATTTCGGAATCGCGCAGGAGCCGGAACGCGCCCTGCCCCTTGACGATGTAACCCGGGAACAAGCGCCCGATGAAGAGGCTGGTCGCCTGTTCGAGCGTAATAACGCGCAACGGACCGCCATCGTCGGTTTTCGGCAGAGAAATAAACCGGTCGATCTTGAGCGGAACTCGGATCAGCGCATTCATCGCCTTGCCGTCGCCTGCGCGAGCAAGCTGAAGCGCAATCGAGAACCCGAGATTGGGAATGAAAGGAAATGGATGCGCCGGATCGATGGCGAGCGGAGTCAGCACCGGGAAGATATGACTGAGGAAATAGTCATCGAGCCAGATTCGTTCGGGCCGAGATATCTCCTGTCCATCCACCAGAGCGATGGCGTTGGCGGCGAGCGCAGCGCGTAGTTCCTGCCAGCGCGCCTGCTGGTCGCTTGCGAGCCCTCCGGCAACTTCCGATATCTTTGTCAGTTGCTCGGAGGGCGTGAGCCCATCGGGGCTCTTGTCGGTGATTCCGGCGCGCACCTGGCCCCTGAGGCCGGCGACACGGACCATGAAGAATTCGTCGAGGTTGGTTGCCGAAATCGACAGGAAGCGAAGCCGCTCGAGCAGGGGGTGCCGCTGGTTCCCAGCCTCCTCCAGGACGCGCCTGTTGAAATGTAGCCACGACAACTCACGGTTGATGAACCGTTCGGGCAAAGTTGCAAGCTCTGGGCCGGCAGAGGCTAAGACGCCCCGGCTGAAAAGTTCCGCATCCGGGATCGGCTCGAGAGCCGTTTCCGCAGCCAGAACAAAGGCTTCCGAACGATCTGCCATGACGAGGAACAACCCGAGTGGGGCATCATGCTCTGTCAACGTGACAGTAGAATGACATGCTCGCCCTTCCAGGGCCTTACCTCAAGTCGGGAACATCCGAAAAAGCTCCACAGCCAACGCGCGCGTCACGGGTCGGCGCTGGCGCAGGGCCTCCCGGTCAAGCGCGTCGACCGCTGCGCGCACGGCCGCGAATGAGCGCTCGACATGGGTTGCAAGATAGCCGATCAGACTCTCGTCGACGGCAAGCTGGCGATCGGTGAATAGCTTCACCATCACCGCCCGCAACAGAGCATCGTCGGGCGGCGCAAGCGGCACAACCGGAAGAGCGCGCAGCCGTGACGCCAGGTCGCGGATCGCAATCGTCCATCCTGCCGGCGATCCGAGCGCAGTCAGCAGAATGAAAGCCCCCTCCTCGCGCGCCAGGTTGAGCAGATGAAAGAGGGTGCGCGCGTCGAGACCTTCCTCCGTGAGGTCCTCGACCACGAGCGCGCCGGTTGCCAGCGCGGCGGGCGGACTCACACTGTCGAGCGCACGGGCGGCAACAAAGCGGGCGCCCGATAGCAGGGCCCAGATCGCGGCGAGATGGCTCTTGCCGGAACCGTGCGGTCCAACCAGCACCAATGCGCGGTCCGGCCAATCGGGCCAGCGCTCGACCAGCGCCAGCGCTGCAGCGTTCGGCGGACCTTCCAGAAAGTCCTCGCGGGCAAAACTCTCAGTGTGTCCCAGCGCGAGCGCAAGCTGACGCGGGCTCGGAACGTCCGCCATCGTCAGCCCGGATTCTCGCCGGTATAGTAAGGACTCGCGAGATACTGACTGAGTGCGAAGCGCGCGAGCACGCCGATCGAGGCTGCAACAGGCACCGCGATCAGCAAGCCGACAAAACCGAACAGATAGCTGAACGCGAACAGCGAAAACATCAGCCAGACCGGATGCAGTCCGATCGACTTGCCGACCAGATAGGGCTGCAGCACATTGCCTTCAATTGCCTGCCCGACTGAGAAGACCGCAATCACAAAAAGGAACGGCGTCAAGGAGGGCCAGAATTGAACCAGCGCGATGCCGCCTCCGACGACCAGCCCAAAAATCGTCCCGACATAAGGTACAAAGCCGAGCACCCCCGCAGCAATTCCGATCAGCAAGCCAAAATTTACGCCGATCAAGAGTAGAGCGACGATATAGAAGACCCCAAGAATGAGGCAGCACAGCGCCTGACCGCGCATGAAGCCGGCAATAACGACGTCGATTTCGCGCGCGAGCCGGCGAGCGGTCGCCTGATAGGGACGCGGCACCCAATTGTCGACTGCGGCCACGATGCGATCCCAATCGAACAGCAGGAAAAGGGTGACGATCGGCGTTACGATCAGCAGCGAGATAACCGAGACCAGCGCCTTGCCGCCCGACCACAGCGAACCAACAAAAACCGCCAGCCATGCCGCGCCCTGGCTCGCAAAGGCCCCAACCGATTTCTGCGCTTCCGGCAGGCGGCCCCCTACCAAGCGGCCGAGCCAAGTGCGGTTTGGGTCGGCAAGCAGTTCCTGCAGCTTGGTCACATAGCCAGGCAGATGATCGACAAACGCGCCGACCTGGTCCCCAAGAACCGGCACGATCAGCATTGCGAGTACGAAGCAGATGACAATTGCCAGCGTGACGATCAGGAGCGCGGCAGCCTTTCGGCCGATCTTGAAGCGCTGCAGGCGGCGAACCAGCGGATCGAGCAGATAGGCGAGCGCCATGGCGGCGACAAAGGGCAGCAGGATTTCGCTGAACAGCCAGATGAACCCGATCACGGCCGCCAGCGATGCGAACCAGAAGATGAACTGCCGCTTCAAAGTCATGCCGTGCGTCCCCGCGCCGCTCAGCGCCCGGTTTCCTCCGAGCTGACGTGGCGCACCCATTCGGCGACATAGAAGCCGACCGAGAGCAACGTCAAGCTCGCCACCAGCACCATGCCGATGGTCTTGAAGATTCCGGCATCGAAACGGAACGCAAGCGAGGCGAGAACCAGACACGCGAATACAATCTGAACCACGGTGTTGACCTTCGACACGTGCAACGGTTTGACTTCGAGCGGCAGCCCGACCAGCCGCGACAGCAGGACCGCTCCCACGATCATGATGTCGCGAGAAACCACCAGAATGACCAGCCAGCCCGGAATTGCATCGGCAATTCCAAGCGAAACGTAGATGGATACGATCAAAGCCTTGTCGGCCAGCGGATCGAGATAAGCGCCAAGTTCGCTGGTCATGTCGAAGCGCTTGGCAATGTAGCCATCGACCGCGTCGCTCACGCCGGCCGCCAGAAAGAGCACGAACGCGATCATCATCTGTCCGGACGTGATCGCCCAGACGACAACCGGCACCAGCAAAATCCGGCAAAGCGTAATGAGGTTCGGAATACTCAAACTTTGGCCCCGGCCACGGCTGCGCCCATGAGGTTCGCTTGGCGCAACCCTCTGAATCAACAGTATAACGACGTTCCCGGCATTGCGTAGCACCCGATTCCGCCGTACGACCCGAGCCATAGCCGAGGGCGATCATGACGGACAAGGGCCGCGGGCTCACCTATGCCGAGGCCGGCGTCGACATCGACGCCGGCAACCGCATGGTCGAGATGATCAAGCCGCTCGTCCGGGCGACCGCGCGGTCAGGCGCGGACGCCGAGATCGGCGGCTTCGGGGGCATCTTCGACCTTAAGCGCACGGGATTCAAAGACCCGGTCCTGGTCGCTTCCACCGATGGAGTGGGTACCAAGGTCAAGGTCGCCATAGAGGCCGGGCGGCATGACACGATCGGGATCGATCTCGTCGCCATGTCGGTGAACGATCTGGTGGTACAGGGGGCGGAACCGCTTTTTTTTCTCGATTATTTTGCCTGCTCAAAACTGGATCCGAAAATTGGCGCCGCCATCGTGGCCGGAATTGCGGGCGCCTGCCGGGAGAGTGGATGTGCCCTGATCGGCGGCGAGACCGCCGAAATGTCGGACCTTTACAAGCCGGCCGACTATGACCTCGCGGGTTTCGCGGTCGGCGCGGTCGAGCGCACGGCCCTGCTGCCCCGCGCGGACGTCAAGGCCGGCGACATCGTGCTGGGGCTCGCGTCGTCAGGCTTGCACTCGAACGGGTTCACGCTCATCCGCAAGGTGGTCGAGCGCTCGGGACTTGGGTGGCACGCCCCTGCCCCGTTCGAGCGCGGCAGGACATTGGGCGACGTCATCCTCACGCCGACCCGGCTCTATGTGAAATCTTGCCTTGCGGCGATCCGCGAGACTGGCGCCGTCAAGGCGCTGGCGCACATCACCGGCGGCGGCTTCACCGACAATATCCCGCGCGCTTTGCCGAAGAATCTTGGCGCGACCATCGATCTCGACCGCGTTCCGGTGCAGCCGGTTTTCAAATGGATCGCGGAGGTCGGACAGATTGCGGTTCCCGAAATGTTGCGCACCCTCAATTGCGGGATTGGAATGGTCGCCGTCGTCGAGCCGGCCAAGGCCGATGCAGTCGCCGCCGTCTTCTCCCGTGCGGGTGAAAAAGTCGTTCGCTTCGGCGAACTGGTGCCGGCGGCAGGCGAAGAGCGGGTCGTCTATCGCGGACGCCTCGATCTGGCGTGGTGACAAATATGGCGCGCAAGCGTGTCGCCATCCTTATTTCCGGCCGCGGCTCCAACATGGCGGCCCTGATCGATGCCGCGAAGGATGAAAGCTATCCCGCCGAGATCGCGCTCGTCGTTTCCAATCGTCCGGATGCCGGCGGGCTTGAACGCGCAAAGGAGAGCGGTATTGAAACGGCCGTCGTCGATCATGCGCCGTTCGGTGCGGACCGCGAGGGCTTTGAACGCGCGCTGCAGGCCGTGCTCGATGCACACAATATCGAGATCGTCTGTCTTGCGGGGTTCATGCGGCTGCTGACGCCTTTCTTTGTTGGCCGCTGGTCGGAACGGATGCTGAATATTCACCCGTCGCTGCTTCCCTCGTTCAAGGGACTCGATACTCATGAGCACGCGATCGCCGCCGGCGTGAAGATCCACGGCGCAACCGTCCATTTTGTGGTCCCGAAAGTGGATTCAGGACCGATCCTCGCGCAGGCCGCCGTACCCGTGCTCGCAGGCGACGATGCCGACGCCCTCGCCGCCCGCGTCCTCACCGCCGAGCACAAGATATATCCAACCGCCTTGCGGCTGCTCGCGGAAGGACGTGTGACCATTGTCGACGGCCGTTGCATCGTCGATGCGCAAGGCGAGACGAGCTTGCTCGCCTTATCCGCAATCCCGAACCCCACTCCACGCGAACCCTGACTGTGGCAGCGGCGTCACAAACCTGGCCGGTCGGTTTTGGACTGGGCGACAAAGCATTGACGCTGGCTCTGAATCCGCAACAAATGCTCGCAAAGGCTCGGATTGGTCATCCACGATCGGTGCCCCGCCGGGATCAGCTCAATGGCCTCTTGTCTGCGTACCATGCGTGAAAAGAGCAATGCACGTAACAGCCTTGCCGGGGCTGCCATTTCGCTTGGGCTGGTTTTTGCCGCAGGTTCTGCCTCTGGCCAGGTCGTCATCCCGCCGCCGCAGCCGACCCCCGGTTTCACCGGCAACGCGTATATCGCGTCGCAGTTCGCCGCGCTGAACCTCGGAAGCAATTTCCTCGAACGTTACGGAAATCTCGCCGCCCGTGGCGCGCACGCCAATTCGCTGCCGGGCAGCAATCCGCAGGGCGGCGGCGGACCTGAGCCCGACATGCTGCAACGTTATCGCGCCTGGGTCGAAGCCTATGGAATTGCGGTTCGCACCGGCGCGCAAAACGACTTCGCGGGCGACCGCCGCAGCACCGCCGGCGGCGTCGCGGGCTTCGCCTATACGCTCGCCCCTGGGCTTCAGATCGGCGCGTCGATTGACCAGAGCCGCTCACATATCAGCCTCGTCAACGCGATCGCCGGAGCGCATGTCGATCTCACCCAGATCGGCGCCAATCTGGCCTGGGAATCCGGCCCCTGGACCATCGCGCTTGCCGGCGTGCGCGGCTTCGGCGGCGTCGAGACGGCACGCACCGATCCCATCGGAGCAAATTCGCAAGCCCTCTACGACGTGAGGCTCTGGGGCGCGCTCGGCGAATTGAGCTATCTCATCAGCAAGGGACAAGCGCGCATCGTGCCGAAAGCTGGTTTCGAGTGGGTCGAGGTCGAAACCGATGCTTTCGCGGAGGTCGGCGGCATCGCGCCGATCACCGGCACCGGACAGGCGACCCGCCGCACCAAGGTCTTTGCAGGCGCCGAGTTTGGATACACCTGGGTGATCGACAAGACCTTGTTCGACCTCGCGATCACCGGCAAGGCCATCGACAACGTCAAGCAGAGCGGCGGAACCTTGCAGGTCTCATCCGCGAACGGCGCCACGACGCCGTTCGTCGTGCAAGGATTGCGGGAGGGCCGCTATGGGGTCGATGCCGGCGCCGTGGCTTCGGTGATCCTGAATCCATCCTGGCGGCTTTACGCCGTCTATGACGGACGTTTCCGCGAAAATTTCGCCTCGCATGGCGGTACGGTCGGCGTCGAAGTGAAGTGGTGACCATTACCGCGCTTGGACGGCAGCGGCAGGTTTGATCCACACCTTGTTATCATGGAACGCAGCACCGCCGAACGGTGCGATGGCATCGGCCCCGGTCAGCGTGTTGATGCCGCGCCCGTCTTCATAGGCGCTGTTCGGCCAGACCGATTCCGCGATCACGACACCACGCTGCAGGCCGTCGAACAGCCGCGCGTGGATCCGCACCTCGCCCCGCCTGTTGCCGAGGACAACCTTGTCGCCGTCGGCAATGGAGAGCGCCGCCGCATCTTTGGGATGGATCATCAAGGTCGGCCGCTTTTCGCGGGCGAGTGAAGTCGGCGTCTCGGTGAAAGTCGAATTGAGAAAGCCGCGCGCGGGAGAGGTCGCGAGCCGGAAAGGATGCGCGTCATCCGCCTCCTCGATCACGGCCCAATGATCGGGAAGCGACGGCATCGCCGCGTGCGGCCCCGCCATCCAGGGATGCGCAAACGGAACGTTCGGCCAGTCCGGCTTGAAGCGGAACTTGCCACCGGGCCAAGCAAAGCCGTCGACATAGTGAGCTTCCTCAAAGGGCGGCTGACAGTCGATCCAGCGTTCGCTTTCAAGCTGCTCCAGCGAGCCCCAGCCGGAATTCCGGAGAGTCCAGTCGATAAGCTCGCGCGGGCTCATCGCAAAGCCCGGATGCGCGGCGCCAAGCCGCGCGGCGAGCGCGCAGATGACGTCGTGGTTGCTCCGGCATTCGCCCGGAGGCTCGATCAGCTTGGGGCCCAGCATAATGTATTGATGGCCGCCACCCTGGTAGACGTCGTCATGTTCGAGGAACATGGTCGCCGGCAGCACGATGTCCGCGGCCAGCGCCGTTTCGGTCATGAACTGCTCATGCACGCAGACGAAAAGGTCTTCCCGCGCGAAACCGGCCTTCACCTTCTCCTGATCAGGGGCGACCGAAACAGGATTGGTGTTCTGGATCAACATCGCGGTGACCGGCGGGCCGCCTGCGAGCGCGTCCGTTTCGCCGGTCAAAATCGCGCCGATGCGCGACTGATCCATAATGCGGACTGTGGGATCACGCGCCGCAGATCCCTCGATCATGGTCTTGTTCCAATGATAGATCGCGCCGTTGTTGTGAAAGGCGCCTCCACCCTCATAGCGCCAGGCGCCGGAGACGGCGGCGATGCAACTGGCTGCGTGCATGTTGACCGCGCCGTTGCGCGAGCGTGAGAATCCGTAACCAAGCCGGAAATAGGTCCGCTTGATCTCCCCGACGAGGCGCGCGAAGGCCTCGATCGTTTCCACCGGACAGCCAGTGATATCCGCGGCCCAGGCCGGGCCGCGGGAGCGCAGATGTTCTTCAAGTTCCGCCGGCACGTCGGTATAGCGCGCAAGATAGTCGCGGTCGGCCTTCCCGTCGCGAAAAAGGCAATGCATCACCGCGCAGGCAAGCGCGCCATCGGTGCCGGGGCGGATCAGGACCGGCAGATCGGCCTGCTCCATGGTGCCGTTCATGTAGACGTCGACGGCGACGATCTTGGCGCCGCGCTCCTTGCGCGCACGCACCGCATGCGTCATCACATTGACTTGCGTGTTGACCGCATTGGTTCCCCAGATGACGACCAGATCGGATTTTGCAATCTCGCGCGGGTCGGGCCCCGCGAGCTTGCCGGTGCCGGCGATGTAGCCGCTCCAGGCCGGATTGATGCAGATGGTGGAGAAGAAGCCGGAATAGTTCTTGGCATGGCGCAGACGGTTGATGCCATCGCGCATCACCAGCCCCATCGTCCCGGCATAATAATAGGGCCAGACGGCCTGCGCGCCGAAGCGCTGCTCGGCCTGAAGGAAATTTTCCGCAACCAGGTCGAGCGCCTCATCCCAGGCGATCGGCTCAAATGAACTTCTCGCACCCTTCGGGCCCTTGCGGCGCAGGGGCCTCAGCAGCCGGTCGGGATGATGGATGCGTTCGGCGTAGCGCGCGACCTTGCCGCAGATCACGCCGGCTGTGTAGGCGTTGTCCTTTGCACCCCGCAGCCGGCCGATTGTGTGTCCGTCGAGGACCTCGACCTCAAGCGCGCAAGTCGATGGGCAATCATGCGGACAGGCCGAAGCCCCGATGCGCGTGATCTCCGGCGGATTGAAGGATCGGTTCATACCGTCCCAAACCCATCCAATTTGCCGCTAGACGTCAGCGACCTCCGCCGCCGGCCGCCGCAGCTTCAGGATCGCATAGCCGGCCGCCACCACGAACGCTGCGCCCACGGCTGCGGCCCAGTAGACATAGCGATGCACGAATGCCTCGCCCAGCCAGCGCGCCACCGCGACGTCCTCGACCATGATCTCGCCCGCAATCCAGCCGAGCAAAGCAGCGCCGGCCCAAACCAGGATCGGGAAGCGATCGAGGAGCGCCATGAGCATCGCAGCCCCGGCTATGATCATCGGAATACTGACCGCTAGGCCGAACGTGATGAGCGTCATGTCGCCCTTCGCCGCGGCGGCGATGGCGATGACATTATCGAGGCTCATGACGATATCGGCGATCGCGACAATACGGACGGCGCGCCACAGATTGTCGGCGGCCTTGACCGATTCCTCTCCGTGCTCATCGTCCGGCACGAGCAGCTTGATCGCGATCCAGAACAACGCAATCCCGCCCGCAATCTTCAGATACGGCAACGCCATCAGATTCGCGACAATGCCGGTGAAGAGGATGCGCAGCAGGATCGCGACGCCCGCGCCCAGCACCATGCCCCAGATGCGTTGTTTCGGCGGCAGCGAGCGGCACGCCAGCGCGATCACGACCGCGTTGTCGCCCGAGAGCAGGATATTGATCCAGATGATCTGAAGCGCCGCAAGATAGAACTGCGCGTGGGTTAGTTCGGTCAGGTCCACCCTGGTCTCTCCTGATTATTGCCGCTTTTTTTGTGCGGCTATGACAACACCTGTTCCCGTCGCCGAGTTCCCAAATCCTAGATGGTAGACCGCGCAAAGGCCAGCCTTGGCGGCATGGCAACTCGTCGCAACACGACCTCTCAATTCACAATGTCGTTGCCGGAAAAGAACTGCGCAATCTCCATGGCTGCAGTTTCCGCGGCGTCGGAACCATGAACCGAATTCTCCCCGACCGATTTCGCGTGGAGTTTGCGGATCGTACCCTCGGCGGCCTTGCTCGGATCGGTCGCACCCATCAGGTCGCGATAGCGAGCAACGGCATTTTCGCCTTCCAGCACCTGCACGACCACGGGCCCGGAAGTCATGAATTGCACCAATTCTCCAAAAAATGGGCGTGCGCGATGCACGGCATAGAAGGCTTCGGCCTGCGCCTGCGACATCCGTACCCGCTTCTGCGCGATAATCCGCAGGCCCGCCTTCTCGATCATGGCATTGATGGCGCCCGTCAGGTTGCGCGCCGTGGCGTCCGGCTTGAGGATCGAAAAGGTACGCTCAACCGCCATCTGTTCGTCCTCGGGATGGAAAAAGGCTCGGGAAAAGGGCTGCGGCGGCTTATAGCGGGGGCTCCGGCGGGCGGCAAGGCGCAATTGCGAGGTCCAGCCGCCTACATAACGTATTGTTTTTTATAGAGAATTTCAGACCAGCAATTTTCTTTCCGGCCCGATGAACCTGCCAATAGGTCAGTGCGACTGACGGGCAGGATGTGATGACACATCCATGAAACAGGAGAGACCGCAATGTTCCGCAAGATCGTTCTTTCGCTCGTCGCGACCGCCGCCCTCGGCGTTGCGGCTTTGACCCCCGCTTCGGCCCATTATTATGGCTACAAGTCCTACGGCCACAGCTACTACGCGCCGAAGTACTACAGCTACACCTACGCTCCGTATTGCTTCAAGACCCAGAAGTGGGTCTACGGTGACTACGGCCCGGTGCTGACGTGGGTCACGGTTTGCCGCTAATTCGCGACACGCGAAATTAGTCTCGGACGACATCGCCCCGGCCTCGCAAGAGGTCGGGGCAGCGCTTTTCAGCGTCAAGAATCTTCGACGTGACCAACCGCCCGCGGCAAACCCCGTCAGGTAACGGCACAACGAGATCTATCCAGACCTGCGTGAGCGCGCTCCCGCCGACGAAGAATGCCAGGCCGAACCTGTGCGCTGGACAGACTGAGGCGCCGGGAACATTGATGGACAGGGGCAGGACCACAGGCTTTTCTTTTGCAGCCGGGAATGATCATGTCGCCGCAGCGGGGAGGACGCCATGAAATCGCGCTACGTGATGTTCGCCAACTACAATCACTGGGCCAACGAGCGCGCCTATGACGCCGCCTCGCGCCTGTCTGATGCCGATTACCGCGCCGACCACGGCGCGTTCTTCAGATCGGTGCATGGAACGCTCAATCATCTCCTGGTCGGCGACCGCGTCTGGATGCACCGCTTCGACGGCAAGGGTGAAGTCCCTACCCGGCTTGATACCATCCTCTACGACGACTTCGTGACGTTGCGGGCAGCAAGGCGGATGGAGGATGAGCGGATTTCCTCCTGGATCGACGCTCAGAGCGATGGGGATTTTTCACGCCGGATTCGTTATCGCACGATTTCCAATCCGATGACGGTCGAACAGGACCTCGCGCCCGCGCTCGATCATTTCTTCAACCATCAAACCCATCATCGCGGCCAGTTGCATTGCCTGCTGACGACCATCGCGCGCAACGTGCCATCCTTCGATCTTCTGCAATATCAGCGGGAGACCGGCGCTGGAAACCTGAAGAAATCGGCCTGAGCAGCCAGACCCGCGCTGTCATGAGGGGTTGCCTGACGCCGCCCGCTCGGCCACAAAGCGCGCATGCTGGTCATTGAGAATCTCTCTGTCCGGGTGGCCGGACGGCTCCTGCTCGAGAATGCGTCGGTTCGTGTTCCGGCGGGCGCCCGTGTGGGCCTTATCGGGCGCAACGGCACCGGGAAGACGACCCTGTTCAACGTGCTCACCGGCGAAATCTCGCCCGAGCAGGGCGACGCCAAAATCCGCCCGCGCGCGACCGTCGGCCGGCTGGCGCAGGAAGCGCCGGGCGGCCCCGAATCATTGCTTGAAGTCGTTCTCAAAGCTGACGGCGAGCGCACACGGCTGCTCGACGAAGCAGAAACCGCGAGCGACCCGCACCGGATCGCCGAGATTCAGACGAGGCTCGCCGACATCGGCGCGCATGCTGCGCCTGCCCGCGCGGCGGCGATCCTGTCCGGCCTTGGGTTTTCCACCGCGGACCAGAACCGTCCCTGCTCGGAATTTTCCGGCGGCTGGCGCATGCGTGTGGCGCTCGCCTCGGTTTTGTTCGCGCAGCCCGATCTGCTTCTGCTCGACGAGCCCACCAACTATCTCGATCTCGAAGGCACGTTATGGCTCGAAGATCATCTCGCACGCTATCCGCACACGGTGATCGTAATCAGCCATGATCGCGATCTGCTCGACAATGCGGTCGACTCGATCCTGCATCTGGAAAAGAGCAAACTCACATTTTATCGCGGCGGTTATTCGTCTTTCGAGCGCCAACGGCGCGAGCGCCAGATTCTCGACCAGAAATTCGCGAAGAAGCAGGAGGCCCAGCGAAAGCACCTGCAGGCTTTCGTCGACCGCTTTCGCGCCAAGGCAACCAAGGCGCGCCAGGCGCAATCCCGCCTCAAGCTGCTTGCCAAGCTGGAGCCCGTCTCCGCCATGGTCGCCGACGAGGTGACGCCGCTCACGATTCCGGCGCCTGCCAGGATTCTGTCGCCGCCGATCATCGCCCTGGACGATGTCTCGGTCGGCTACGAACCCGGCCGCCCCGTGCTGCGCGACCTTTCATTGCGTATCGACAATGACGACCGAATCGCGCTGCTCGGCGCCAACGGAAATGGCAAGTCGACGCTGGTGAAATTGCTGTCCGGGCGGCTCAAGCCGATGGACGGCAAGATCACCAGGGCGGACCGCCTCGGCATCGCCTATTTCGCACAGCATCAACTCGACGAGCTGCACGAAGGTCAAAGCGTCTATGACCATGTCCGCAAGCTCATGCCGGACGCACCGGAAGCCAAAGTGCGCAGCCGCGCCGGCGCCATCGGCTTTTCGGGCAACATGGCCAACACCGCCGTCGAGAAACTGTCGGGTGGCGAAAAGTCCCGGCTGATGCTGGGCCTTGCGACTTTCGGCGGACCGCATCTCGTCATCCTCGACGAGCCTACCAATCATCTCGACATCGACAGCCGCGCGGCGTTGATCGAAGCCATCAACGACTATCCGGGCGCCGTGATCCTGGTGTCGCATGACCGCTATCTGCTCGAGGCCTGCGTGGACCGGCTCTGGTCGGTCGAAGGCGGGACGGTCAACCCCTATGACGGCGACCTTGACGACTATCGCCGCCTGATCCTGTCCGATCGGCGGCGCGGTGAAAATGCCGACGGCTCCATGGAGGCGGGCGGGCCGCGGGCCGGCCGCGCCGAAACGCGCCGGGCGTCCGCGCAGAAGCGTGCGGACGTTGCGTCCATGCGGAAACGCATGACCGCGGCGGAGGCAGCGACCCGGAATCTGACCGCCGAGATCGAGAAACTCGACGCGACGTTGGCGGGCGGGACCTTGTTCTCCTCGGATCCTGCAAGGGCCGGACGCCTGGCCAAAGCGCGCGCGGAAGCCGTCGCAAAACTCAACGCGGCGGAAGAGGAATGGCTCGCGGCCAGCGAAGCCTACGAACAGACGATGGTCTGACCGAACGCGCGATCCGCCAGAGGATGGCCACTCGCCATCAACGAACGGCCCGCGCAATTTCGCGAGGCACCGGGGCCTGTTTCGTTTGTCTCAGCGCGCCGGCCAGGGTGAGGCGGGCGGTGGCGGCGCGTGCAGCGGGGGCGGAGCTTGACCGGGCGCTGGCGTCTGCGGCCAGGGTGCGGTTTGAGCCGGCGGCCGTGCTTGCGTTGAAGGCCAGGTAGCCTGCTGCTGCTGCGGAGCCGGCTGAACGGGCCGTGCCGCAGGCGGCGCCGGTGGCGCAGCGGCAGTCCGCGGCGGCGGAGGCTTCTTGGCCGGACGGACCGGTTTTGGCAGCGGAGGCGGTTCGGGTCCGCGCTCAATCGTCGTCAACGCACCGGACGCAAACCGGTAGATGCCGGGACGCGAGCTACGGCTATAGGTCAGGACAACCGAACGCTCGCCGCGCGGATTTGCGCCGACTTCGAAATTGTCCGGCTGGCCGGTCCGCCGCATGACTTCGCATTCGCTCATGCCGAGCGCCACTCCGGCCGGCGCTGCGGGCGCAACCGCAGGAGCCACCGGACCCGGACTTTGTTCGGGAGGGGTCAGCGGTGCGACGTCCATCCCGGCGCACCGTCCATCCGCGCTCATAAGATCCTCGGGCGGAATCGGCTTCGACAACGAAGTACGACTCGGGCCGGTATCCTTCATCCAGTCCGGCGCCGAAATGAAACTCATCGGTTTGGAGAACCATTCCGAAGAATCATTGGCGGATGGGCCGCTCGAGGAGCAAGCTGCCGCCAAGCATGGCAGCATGATCGCCCCCAATCGAAAAACAATTCGAATTGATCCCGTACGCGACACCGCCAAAATCCCCGACCTCAAGCGCCCCGGTTACGAAGCCTAATTTTGCGTCACGAAAATGGCGACTGCAACCAGCCGGGCAGATCTGTCAGCTCACAGGTCCACAGACTGGTCCATCAGCCTAGTGGGTCAAAGGCGGATAAGCCATTGGCCGATATATGAGCTTCCAGTCCGCGCGTCAGGCTTTCTTGACCCAGCGCCCCTCTTCGTCGGTCTGCCAGTAGGTCGCCTCGAGATTTGCAGCTTTCGCAGCCGTCCAGTCGCGGCGCGCGGCGTTTAACGCGTCGGGGTCCTCGCCGTCGAACAGAAGCACAATCCGCTGGTAGACCGACGGGTCCACCGGCATCGCCGCTCCATCGATGAGAAATCGTACGCTGGCGCCGTTTGGATTGTCGTCTCCAACGGTCAGCAGGACCGGCTGCGCCGCCGCTTCATTTTCGCGGGCGGTTCCGTGCGGCAGAAAACCGTCGTCACGATAGGTCCAGAGATGGGCGTCGAGCGCGTCGACGCGTTCCTCCGAGGACGCCTGGACCACCACGCGCCAGCCGCGTTCCAGCGACCTCTCAAGCAGGGTGGGAAGCACCTTTTCGATCGGCTGGCGCTGGAGATGGTAGAAGAGGACCTCGGTCATCTTTCGTAATAATCCGCCACCAGCCGGTCGAGCAGGCGCACACCAAATCCGGAGGCCCAGCTGCGGTTGATGTCGCTCGCAGCCGAACTCATTCCGGTGCCGGCAATGTCGAGATGCGCCCACGGTGTCTTGTCGACAAAGCGCTGGATGAATTGCGCCGCCGTGATCGAACCGCCGTCGCGCCCGCCGGTGTTCTTGACGTCAGCAAAGCGGGAATCGATCTTCTTGTCGTAATCCGGACCGAGCGGCATGCGCCAGACGCGCTCCCCGGTCGCCTCCCCGCACTCGTGCAGACGTTCCGCCAACCTGTCGTCGTTCGAAAACAGGCCGGCATATTCGTGTCCGAGCGCGATGATGATCGCGCCGGTCAAGGTTGCGAGATCGACCATGAATTTCGGCTTGAAACGCTTGGCCGCGTACCAGCAAACATCGGCAAGGACGAGACGGCCCTCCGCGTCGGTGTTGATGATCTCAATGGTCTGACCGGACATCGAGGTGACGATATCGCCCGGACGCTGGGCATTGCCGTCCGGCATGTTCTCGACGAGTCCGATCAGCCCGACCGCGTTCACCTTCGCTTTGCGAGCGGCGAGCGCGTGCATGAGCCCGACAACGCAGGCCGCGCCCGCCATGTCGCCTTTCATATCCTCCATACCTTGCGCCGGCTTGATCGAGATGCCGCCGGTATCGAAACAGACACCCTTGCCGATGAAGGCGACCGGCGCCACGCCCTTTTTTCCGCCATTCCAGCGCATGACGACCACGCGGCTGTCGCGCACGGAACCCTGGCCGACCCCGAGCAGCGCCCGCATGCCGAGTTTCTTCATGGCCGGCTCGTCGAGGATTTCCACAACAATGCCGAGCTTCTTCAGCGGCTTCGTGCGGTCGGCAAATTCCTCCGGGTAAAGAATGTTGGCTGGCTCGTTGACCAGATCCCGCGCCATCACGACTCCCGTCGCGATCGCCTCCTGTCGTGCCCAGGCTTTCTGCGCAGCGGCCGCATTGCCGACCCCAATCGTCAGGGTGATGCTCTTGGCGCGTTCTTCGCCTTCCTTTTTTTTGGTCTTGTAGCGATCGAAGCTGTAGGCACGCAGTCTCGCCCCGAGGGCAAGTTCGGCAGCCTGCTCCGGCTTCATGGCGCCGTCCGGCAGCTCGGCGATTATGGTCGCCTCCTCGGCGCCTGTAGGAATCTTTCCCATCGCGATGCCGCCGAGCTTGACCAAATCCTTGAGTTCGCCCGAACCGCCAATGCCGACGACAATCAGGCGCGACACTTTCAGCCCGCCGGGCGCGACCACGTCGAGGATGGAGCCGTTCTTTCCCGTAAAACGGTCAGCCGCCGCCGCACGGGTGAGCGTGTCGTTGGCCGCGCCCATCACCTTTCGGGTCGCCGTCCCTAGCTTCAATCCTGAGTTGCAAAATATGACAAGGACCCCTCGGGCCGGGGTCGAGACGGGGGCGAATCCGAGCTTCACGGCGTCGGACATGAGCAGATCCTATCGGTTTGAAGGGTGCGGCCTCGCGGAACCGCACAATAGCTGTTGTTTCGCCCCTTATGAAGCGGCCCAAGCCCCGTAAAGCCCTTTTGGTGGCTTTTTGCCAGCATCACGCCGGCCACAATGGGAGACGCGCGCTTAACCATAAATCATGCATTTTCAACAGCTTTGCCATGCCCGGGCCACTTTGTGAATCGACAAGATACGGCTATTCGGAGGGGTCGGCAGTCTGCGGCGAAGGCGGGATAGGTTGCGCCGCGGGGCGACACGGCGAATCGGGGGCGCCGGGGGAAATGGGTTCAATCGGTTGGTACATTTTCCGCACCACCATTGGTGCGTTTCTGCTCGTGCTCGTCACCCTGACCGGGCTCATCTGGGTTACGCAGGCTTTGCGCGACGTCGACCTGATGACCAATCAGGGCCAGACCGTTTTCGTGTTCGTCGGCGTCACCGGTCTCGCCATCCCGCTCCTCGTCCAGGTCATCGCCCCGCTCGCGCTAGTGATTGCCGTCGCGCACGTGCTCAACAAGCTTTCGACCGATTCTGAATTGATCGTGATGAATTCCGCCGGCATGTCGCCTTGGCGTCTGTTTCGCGCCTTCTTTGCGGCCGCTGTCGTGGTTTCCATCATTGTCGGCGCGATCAGCGCGTATGTCTCACCGCGCGGAATGCGCGAGCTGCGCGAGTGGATCACCGAAATTCGGACCGACATCGTCGCCAACATCATTCAGCCTGGCCGTTTCAATGCGTTCGAATACGGATTGACCTTCCATATCCGGGAACGGCAGCCGAGCGGCCTGCTGCTAGGAATCCTGGTCGATGACCGGCGCGATCCGAAGGAGCATACGACGGTGCTTGCCGAACAGGGCACCATCCTCAAGAGCCAAGGCGGAACTTTCCTGATTCTCGAAAACGGCAACGTACAGCGCCAGCAGACCGGAGAGCGCGACCCCAACTTCGTCGTGTTCGACCGCTACGCATTTGACCTGTCACGTTTCTCCGGCTCGGAAAAGACCGTCAACTATTCCGTGCGTGAACAATTTCTCTGGGAGCTCGCCGCTCCCAATCCCGAGAACCCGATCTACAAGTTGCAGCCTGGCCAATTCCGCGCGGAATTTCACGACCGGATCATGGCACCGCTCTACCCTCTCGCTTTCATCGTGATCGTCTACGCGTTTCTCGGAGCGCCGCGCACCACGCGGCAGAGCCGCAGCCTTTCGCTGGTATCCGCGATATGCAGTATCGCTGCGTTGCGTCTGATCGGTTTTGGAAGCAACGTTATGGGTGTCCAGATGCCGTTCGCGCTCGCGGTCCAATATGTCGTGCTGGCGCTGGCAACGGGTTTTGGGATTTACGCGATCGGGCGCGGCGCCATTATCGAACCGCCGGCCTTTGTCGCCAACGCCATTCAGTCCCTGGCTACGCGCTTCATGCCGCGTGCGGAGGCGGCATGAGGACGGCAGCAATCTTCGGGGGGACGCTTTCCCGGTATTTTGGGTTGCGCTTTCTCACCACCGCGCTCTCGGTATTCGCTGGTGTGCTGCTGCTCGTAGCCATCCTCGACTACATGGAGTTGATGCGGCGCACGGCGAACATCCAGGGCGTGTCCGCGCTGCTGGTTGCGGAAACATCGATCTATCGCGTCCCGCAGGTGACCGAGCGGGTGCTGCCGTTCTGCGTGCTGATCGGGGCAATGTCCTGCTACCTCAACTTGTCGCGCCGTCTTGAACTCGTGATTGCACGGTCCTCGGGATTGTCGGCGTGGGAATTTGTTGCCCCAGCCCTGATCGTCGCCTGTCTCCTGGGGGTGGTGGCGACGACGATCTACAATCCGATTTCCGCGGTCTTCCAGGAGCGTGCCAAGCGGCTGGAGGCGGTCATTTTCCGGCGCGACCCGACGGCCCTTATGCCCAGCGGTGGCGGCTTCTGGGTCCGCCAGCGCAGCAATGAGGGCCAGTCCATCATCAACGCCCGCTCCAGCCAGGAACAGGGTATCAGGCTCGCCGGCGTCACGGCCTTCACGTTCGATCATGCTGGCCGATTCCAGGAGCGAATCGAGGCCAAGACAGCAGTCCTGGAAACCGGCTTCTGGCGTCTCTCCGACGCCCGGGTCTACGCGGCCGGTACCCCTCCCAACGATCAGGACAGCTACCAGCTCAGCACCCATCTCACGACCACGCAGGTGCGGGAGAGTTTCGCCACCCCCGAAACAGTGCCTTTCTGGCAACTGCCGTCGTATATCGAAATAGCCGAGCGCGCAGGGGTGGCGTCGCTCGGCTATCAACTGCAATATCAGAAGCTTCTCGCGAGGCCGTTCCTGTTGGTGGCCATGGTCCTGCTCGCTGCCGCATTCAGCCTGCGTTTCTTTCGATTTGGTGGCGTGCAGAAGATGGTCTTGGGGGGGGTGGCAAGCGGCTTTCTGCTGTATGTTTTGTCGAAATTGACTGACGATTTGAGCTCGGCCGGGCTGATGCACCCGATCGCTGCAGCGTGGTCGCCTGTCGCCGCTGGAGGGCTTACGGGTCTGCTGGCACTATTGTACCAGGAGGACGGGTGATGGCCGCGGCCAGCGCTCATTCTCCGACATTGCAACAGCGTCTGCGCCGTCGCCTCTGGCGGCGGGTGGCTTTGCTGTTTTTGGCGGCTGCGTTTGGCGCGGGCGTTTGGCTGGAGGCTGCGCCGTCCTCCGCGCAGGTACTGCAATTTCCACCGCGCCCCCCGAAGGCGAAGCAGAGCGATCCCCGCAAGATTGGTTCGGACAAAAATGCGCCGATGCTCGTGCAGGCGACCGAGATTCACTACGACTATGCGAACCACCGCGTCTCGGCAGTCGGCAACGTCCAGATTTATTATTCAGGTTCGACCGTCGAAGCGAACCGGGTCATCTACAACCAGGAGACAAAACGCCTGCGGGCCGAGGGCAATGTTCGACTGACCGAGCCCGGGGGGAAGATTACCTACGGCGAAATTCTCGACCTGAGCGATGACTATCGCGACGGGTTTGTGGATTCCCTGCGGCTCGACGCCGAGGATCAAACCCGCTTTGCCGCGGCGCGCGCGGAGCGCTCCGGTGGAAACTACACGGTGTTCCAGAGCGGCGTTTATACCGCCTGCGAGCCCTGCAAGGACGACCCACGCAAGCCTCCGTTGTGGCAGGTGAAGGCCGGCCGGATCATCCACGACCAGGGCGAGAAGATGATCTATTTCGAACAGGCCCAGTTCGAATTTTTCGGAAAGCCGATCGCCTATTTCCCGTACTTCTCGGCGCCTGATCCGACCGTCAAGCGCAAGTCCGGCTGGCTGATGCCGATCTTTTCCTCGGGCTCCAAATACGGGCTGGCCGCCGAGGTTCCGTATTATTGGGCGCTTGCGCCCGACTACGACCTGACCTTTTCACCGATGCTGACGACGCGGCAGGGTCCGCTGCTCAAGGGCGAGTGGCGGCAGCGCCTTGTCAACGGCGCCTACAACATCCGCGCGGCGGGAATCTTTCAGGCGGACAAGGAACTCTTCCGCGCTGACAATGGCACGCCACTCCCGGGGCTGCGCGATTTCCGCGGCAGCATCGAAACGGCCGGCCAGTTCGCACTCAACCATCAATGGGTCTGGGGTTGGGAAGGCGTCATGGTCAGCGACCGGACCTTCTTCCAGGATTATGGCTACCGCTCCACCATCGACCCGTTCAAGACCGGCCGCACCGAAGGCGTCTCGCAAATCTACCTCAGCGGCGTCGGCAACCGTAGCTACTTCGACGTTCGCGCCATTCACTACCGCGGATTTTCCCAGGCGGACATCCAGACAGAACTTCCCGTCATACACCCCGTCCTCGACTACAATTACGTCGTTCCTTATGCGGTGATGGGCGGTGAGCTTGGCTACAACGTAAATTTCACCAGTCTGAGCCGCGAAACGGCTTCGTTCGATCCGATCAACGCGGCGGCGATCGCGGGCGGTTTCTGCGGACAGCTAAGCGCCAATCCGGCAGTCAAGATTCCACTCAACTGCGTGCTGCGCGGCATTCCGGGCACCTACAGCCGCTTGTCCGCGGACCTGCATTGGCGGCGCAGCGTGACCGATTCTTTCGGCCAGGTTTTCACGCCGTTTGCCTCTTTGCGCGGCGATGCGGGACTTGCGAACATCGAAAATGACGTCGGAGTTTCGAACTTCATCAAGACCGGAGACAGCGAACTCATTCGCGGCATGCCGACCGTCGGCCTCGAATACCGCTATCCCTTCATCAATGTGCAGAGTTGGGGCACCCAGACATTCCAGCCGATTGCCCAAATCATTGCGCGCCCGAACGAAAGCCGGATCGGCCGCTTCCCGAACGAGGACGCCCAGAGCCTCACCTTCGACGACAGCAATCTGTTCCGCGTCGACAAGTTTTCCGGTTGGGACCGCGCCGAGGGCGGCGGCCGGCTCAATGCGGGGGCCGAGTACACCGCGCAGTTCAACCGGGGCGGCTTTGTGAACGTGCTGTTCGGTCAATCCTACCACCTGTTCGGCACCAATTCGTTTGCGGTCGGCGACATCACGAATACCGGCATCAACAGCGGGCTCGAGACCAGCCGTTCGGATTATGTCGCGCGCGTCTCGTATCAACCCGACAAGATCTATACGTTCACCTCGCGGTTCCGCTTTGACGAGCAAACCTTCAATGTCCGCCGCTTCGAGCTGGAAGCGCAGGCGAACTATGATCGCTGGTCCGGCACCATCCTCTACGGCAACTACGACGAACAGCCGCAACTCGGCTTCCTGTCACGGCGCGAGGGCGTGCTCGGCTCGGGAACCGTGAAAATGACCCAGAATTGGGCCTTGCTGGGCGCCGCGCGCTATAATCTGACGGCCGAAAAATTCGACCAGACGCGTATTGGCGTCGGCTATATCGACGATTGCCTTATCTTGGCCCTCAACTATGTCACAGAGTATTCATATACCGGCAATGTCGGTAAGGATCACAAACTCCTGCTGCAAATGAGCCTGCGCACGCTCGGCAATACTTCGCTGAAGCAGGGTCTCTGAGCGGGGTGATTTACAGAATATCGCGCGTGGATCGATGATACGAACTTTGACTTTCAGACCGGATCGGCTTGCGGTTCTCATGACAGCCGCCGCGGCGTTGGGCCTGTTCGGTCTTTCTCCGACGCCCGCCCTTGCCCAGGTCGTCTTGATCGTCAACGGCAATCCGATCACCGCCTTCGACATCGAGCAGCGCGGTAAATTCAATCAGCTGACGACGCACAAGCCGTCAGTACGGCAGGACGTCATCGACGAGCTGATCGAAGAGAAGCTGAAATTGTCGGCGGCCAAACGCTACAATCTCGACCCCGGCCCGGCAGAGGTCGACAATGCATTCGCGACGATCGCCCAACGCATGCGCGCCACGCCGGAGCAGCTCACGCAGCAGCTCGCCTCTTCCGGCGTGCATGCGGCGACGTTCAAGGCGCGGCTGAAGGCAGACTTGGTTTGGCAGCAGCTTGTTCGCGGGAAGTTTCAATCGAGCTTCCAGATCGGAGAAATCGATATTCTGCAGGCCATGGATACGCGCAAGAAGGAAGAAAAGGACAAGGTCGGTTACGAATACGTGTTGCGTCCCGTGCTCTTCGTCGTTGCCAAGGGTGCGGGCCAGGCCGCCATCGACGGCAGGAAACGGGAAGCGGAGGCGCTGCGGGCGCGTTTCCAGAATTGCCAGGATGGCCTGCCGTTCGCGCGGGCGCTCCACGAGGTCGCGGTGCGCGACCAGATCGTCCGCAACGCGGCCGACCTTTCCCCGCAGCTGCGCACCGTACTCGACAGTGTCGCCATCGGGCGTCTGACGGCGCCCGAAGTCACCCCCAACGGCGTCGAAATGTTCGCCTTATGCGGAAAGCGGGAGACGACATCCGATACGACGGCCAAGCGCGAAATCCGCGACGAGATGTTCGCCGAGAGATTTTCGACGCAGGCCAAGCGCTATCTGAAGGAACTGCGCAGCGCTGCCATGATCGAATACAAGTAGTTGCAATGGCTCCGCGCCCCTCTTCGCCCCTGGCGGTGACCATCGGGGAGCCTGCGGGGATCGGGCCAGACATCACCGTGTTGTCTTGGTTGCGGCGGCATGAACTGGCATTGCCCCCCTTCTATCTCATCGCGGATCCCGACTTCGTATCGCGGCGGGCTCGGCTCCTCGGCGTTTCCGTTTCACTCGGGCTGGCGAAGCCGGAGAACGCGGCCGAGATGTTTGCCGAAAAGCTGCCGATTGTCCCGCTCGACCTTGCGGTGACCGCGATGCCGGCGCATCCCGATGTAACCAGCGCACCGGCCGCCATTGAGGCGATCCGGCGGGGCGTCGAGGACGTGTTCGCGGGCTCTGCGGCTGCAATCGTCACCAACCCCGTGGCAAAGGCCGTTCTCTATCGGGCGGGTTTCCCCGATCCGGGCCACACCGAATATCTCGGCCGGCTTGCTCTGGAGAAAACATCCGTTCCCGTGCAACCCGTCATGATGATCTGGTCACCAGAGTTGGCTGTCGTGCCGGTCACCGTGCATCTGCCGCTCCGGGATGTAGCCGCGGGGTTGAGCACGACGCTGATCGTAGAGACCGCGCGAACCGTCGCCGCGGATCTCATTTCCCGATTTCGCTTCGAGCGTCCCCGCATCGCGGTCGCAGGCCTCAATCCGCATGCCGGCGAGGACGGCACGATTGGCGGCGATGACCTGCGCGTGATTGCGCCGGCAATCAAGCAACTTGCCGCCGAAGGAATAGACGCCCGCGGCCCCTTCCCCGCCGATACGATGTTCCACGCCGCGGCGCGAAAGACCTATGATGTCGCGTTGTGCATGTACCACGATCAGGCGCTGATCCCGGTCAAGACGCTGGCTTTCGACCACGCCGTCAATGTCACGCTCGGACTACCGTTCGTACGGACTTCACCCGATCATGGAACGGCCTTTGCGGTCGCCGGAACAGACCGCGCAAATCCGGCGAGCCTGATCGAGGCGTTGCGTCTCGCGGCGCGGCTCGCCGCAACGACACGAAGCGCCGAGCCCGCCTTGTCGCGAGCATGATCGACGATCTTCCGCCGCTGCGCGAAGTCATCCGCAAGCACGGCTTGCTCGCCAAGAAATCGCTGGGACAGAATTTTCTTCTCGATCTCAATCTGACGGCGCGCATCGCCCGGGCGGCAGCACCGCTCGATGGCGTCACGGTTCTGGAAATCGGTCCCGGACCCGGCGGTCTGACCCGCGCGCTGCTTGCGCTCGGCGCCGAACGCGTCATTGCGGTCGAGCGTGATGCCCGCGCCATCGCCGCACTTCGTGACATCGCGGAGCGCCATCCCGACCGCCTCGAAGTGATCGAGGGAGACGCGCTGAATTTCGATCCGTCGCCGTATCTGGCCGGCAAGGTGCGGATTGTCGCCAATCTGCCCTACAATATTGCCACCGCCCTGCTGGTCACCTGGCTGACCGCAGAGCCTTGGCCACCGTGGTATGAGCTGATGGTACTGATGTTTCAGCGCGAAGTCGCCGAGCGCATGGTTGCTGCGCCCGGCTCCAAAAGCTATGGCCGACTCTCCGTGCTCACCGGCTGGCGAAGTGAGGCAAAGATCCTGTTCGATATCGCGTCCTCAGCCTTTGTGCCGCCTCCCAAAGTCACCTCGTCGCTGGTGCGATTCATCCCGCGCAAGAATCCTTTGCTCTGCGACTGCGCGACGCTTGAACGTGTCACGGCGGCCGCGTTTGGCCAGCGCCGCAAGATGTTGCGCCAAAGTCTGAAATCGCTGGGCGTCGACCCGCTCGCTTTGCTGGCGGCGGCTGAGATTGATCCGACCGAGCGGGCGGAAGATATCCCGGTCGGGGGGTTTGTGCGCCTGGCGAAGGCGCTCGCCGAGTGGACCGCGCTTAACGGCAAGATAAGTAAATCTCCGGAACTCTAAAATGACCAAGCTTGTCCGCCAGTCGCTCACCGCCTATTCGCACCCCCTCTGCGAAACCGTCGCAGAGGTCCCGCAGCCACGCGGGACCGAAGTCCTGGTGCAGGTCAGGCGCTGCGGAGTTTGTCATTCCGACCTCCATCTGCAGGACGGCTATTTCAAGCTCACCACAGACAAGAATCTCGACGTGACGCGCGGCTTTCCAGCACAGTGGGATCCGAAGCTTGGAATTCACGTGACTTGAAGTCGCGGC
>JADMIO011403854.1_pt1 | contig 60462 bp, 45 predicted proteins | sample 8958161 | NCBI WGS metagenome assembly JADMIO01 (sample SAMN16585339, study PRJNA669376) | soil metagenome | isolation source: Crop rotation soil | place: USA: Cullars Rotation, Alabama | collected 2011
TTACTTTTATTGCAATATATTGAGAATTGTAAGTCTACCTTACACATTGTCTCTAAAAGGTTTTGGGAACGCGTTTCAGCAAAATGAATTTCGGTAACATGACAAATATCAACGTTGGCATATATGACGACAGCGACTACAACATAACAATTGAATGTATTGCGAACTCATTCGAATTATTGATGAAAGCAAGATGCGATCAGATTCTTCATACCTACCCCGCTCTGCTGTTATTTCCGGTTAGCAATGTAAACCAACTGAGATAATAATATTTACAGGGATTGCAAATTGCAAACATCAATATGTCCACAAATTTGACGGGTTTTCTAGACGACAATAACACTTGGACACACAGTTTGGGTGAACTACAATCGGCAACTGTGGATACATTGTCGATAGGTGCATATATAACATTGGCACGAAGCAAGGACTTTAAGTACACGACACCGTATACAGTGAGAAAATATGGGGCAATAATGAAACGACAGACGTCGAAGTTTTATGTCGACATCGATACTGTCACTGCTGGTCTGGATGCTTGGATTTATGGAATGTTCTTTTTAATTTTAATGATTCTACTTTTCGTTTCCTGGTGCCACGAACGAATCAGTACTCACTTTACATCCCAATCCAAATGTTCAAATACACTGTGGGACCTTCTAATTTCCTTATTTCCCGCGAATGCAGGGATGTGGCCGAATCAGTTTGGTGCAACACGCAAACTTTTAATATCAACAATTGGATATGCGATTCTAATATTGTCTGCACTGTATCAAGCTCGATTGTCTGAACAACTACTGATACCCTATCCACCACCAGTAGTCACGTTAACAGATATTGAACAGTTGGTTGAATCCGGCAATGCACAATTATTAGTTGATGGTGATACAGTTAGGAAATATGTAGCAAGTGTGTCACCATTATTTGGCAAAGCAATGAAAACAGCAGCACAACTGAATTTTGAGTGGATTGACTACGGAGATGCATTGTACACTATCAACACGTATAATGCAATATTAATTGACACAAATAATGTATTGATGGGCGAGCTTCTCGCATCTACTGAATGTGCAAACTATGTCTATGTTCCATTCGATGACTGGACGCGGATTTATCGTGCATTGATTATACGAAATGGACGTGTGGACATATTGGAATCGATGAATGTTATTGTTGCGGAAAGAATGTCCTTCATCGACACCTATTTTCAGTCATTCCAATTGAGCGAGGAATGTCGACAACATATTTTCCCGGTTTATATACCGAATCCGAAATTTGAACCTTTGCCGTTGTTGAAAATTACTGGGGCTTTGGCGTTATTGTTTTTATTCCTATGCAGTTCTGTGTTTGTTCTATTTGCCGAAATTATTTGGTACAACTGGAGGGGCGCCAAGATGAAAACGAAAAAGGAGTTTCAAACTTTTGTAATTCACTTGAATATTGACAACACGTTTTCAAGTGAGAGGCGAGAGGCAATTTTCAAACAGTATTTGCGATTACTTGATGTTATTGACACATAGATTTTTGTTTCTATATTTTGGCAAATACAATTATATGCAGCTTTGTGTTTTACTAACGCTAATTCTATTAGCTTCACAGAAATTTGATCGCTATTTAATATACAATTTTTGTAAGGATCTCGCTTTCCCCATTTGTACCAACTCTTGTGTTATCAAATTTCGCCATTCACTGCCACAATTAATGGATACGTCACCGGAACATGGTTGCCCTTCATGTTGTACAGAGGTTCGATTTTATGACTCCATTGGTTATAAGAAACATTCCGCTAGCGGTCTCTACATAACCATTACACAAACAGGCACAAATGTTTACCACCATACCATCGTGCTGAAAGCACGCGATCCCGTCAGATCTCGCAAATATTCTCATTCGCAAATATGGACAGTGTTACATTTCAAATGTGAGCTTTTTAACTAATGTGTCAATCTAATCCCATTGAGTGTCTACATGTGGAAGAAGTAAAATAGAGCGTTTTATATTCGACAAAGATAGGATTTCATTTTTACTTTTATTGCAATATATTGAGAATTGTAAGTCTACCTTACACATTGTCTCTACAAGGTTTTGGAAACGCGTTTCAGCAAAATGAATTTCAGTGCCATGTCAAACATCGTTGTCGGTGTTTATGACGGCGACAACTATAACATAACATCTGCATGTATAAAACACGCATTCGAATTGGCAATGAAAGCGGAATGCAACGAATTGATTCGTTTCTACCCCACTAACTTTTGCACCGTGCTGTTGTTTGCGGTTAGCAACATAAGAATAATAACATTTTATTTTTAGGGACTGCCAATTATTTCCATCAATACGCACACAGACACAATTGGTGTTCTGTTGAAGAATGGCACTTGGACTGACGGTCATGGCAAACTTCAATCAGCAACTGTGGATACTTGGGCGACAGCAGAATATATGACATTGCAAAAGAGTGAATACTTCAAATATACGACGCCGTTAGTTATTGACAAGTATGGAGCGTTGTTGAAGCGACAAAAGTCGCCCCCATTTGTCGGCATTCATTCTATCGCTGCTGGCGTAGATGCTCAGATTTATGGAATAACCGCTTTAATTTTATTATTCCTACTTATCGTGTCTTGGTGTCATGAACGATTCAACACTTCCAAATATAAGAAGGCCAATGGTCTATGGGACCTTCTCCTTTTCACATTTCCATCCAATGGGCGTATGTGGCGGAATCAGTTTGGTGCGACACGGAAAGTTTTGATGGCGACGGGCGGATTTGCGATCCTAATTTTGTCGGCGTTGTACGAGGCGAAATTGTCTGAACAACTATTAATACCGTATCCACCTCCAGTTGTGACATTAACCGATATTGAAAAGTTGGTTGAATCTGGCAAAGCACAAGTATTAGCTGACAATGATGCCGTTAGAAAGTATGTTTCAGTTGCTTCACCTGTTTTGAGTAAATCAATGAAAACAGCCGCACAACTGAATTCTCCATGGATTTCATTTGGAGATGTATTGAATACAATCAATACGAATAATACCATTGTAATTGACACAGAAAGTATTCTGATGCAAGAGTTGGCACAAAGTGCGCCTTCTGAATGTGCAAACTTTGTTTATGTTTCGTTGGATGAATGGACACGAATGTATACGGCATTAATTATGCGAAATGGACGTGACGACATTTTAGAATCAATGAATGTTATTGTTGCTGAGAGAATCTCCTATGTGGACAATTTTATTCAATCAATACAATTGGACAAAGAATGTTACAAACACATTTTCCCCGTTTACACCACCAATCCCACATTCGTGCATATACAAGTGTCAAAAATCACTGGAGCTTTGGCGTTACTATTTTTAGGTTTGTGCACTTCTGTGATCATTCTATTTGTCGAGATTATTTGGTGCAAATGGAAAAGTGTAAATGTGGGGAAGAAAGGTGAATTTCAGACGTTTGTAATTCACTTGAACATTGACCACACATTTTCAAGTGCCAAGCGAGAGGAAATTTATTGGCAATATAAGCGACTACTCGAAGAAATTGATGGATGAACAATGCTCGTATTTGAATATGTTGCATTTTATGTTTATTCTGTTGTATCGATGATCGAACATGGTTGCCCTTCATGTTGTACAGAGGTTCGATTTTATGACTCCATTGGTAATAACAAACATTCCGCCAGCGGTCTCTACATAACCATTACACAAACAGGCACAAATGTTTACCACCATACCATCGTGCTGAAAGCACGCGATCCCGTCAGATCTCGCAAATATTCTCATTCGCAAATATGGACAGTGTTACATTTCAAATGTGAGCTTTTTAACTAATGTGTCAATCTAATCCCATTGAGTGTCTACATGTGGAAGAAGTAAAATAGAGCGTTTTATATTCGACAAAGATAGGATTTCATTTTTACTTTTATTGCAATATATTGAGAATTGTAAGTCTACCTTACACATTGTCTCTAAAAGGTTTTGGGAACGCGTTTCAGCAAAATGAATTTCGGTAACATGACAAATATCAACGTTGGCATATATGACGACAGCGACTACAACATAACAATTGAATGTATTGCGAACTCATTCGAATTATTGATGAAAGCAAAATGTGATCAGATTCTTCGTACCTACCCCGCTCTGCTGTTATTTCCGGTTAGCAATGTAAACCAATTGAGTGATAATATTTACAGGGATTGAAAATTGCAAACATCAATATGCACACAAATTTGACCGGTTTTCTAGACGACAATAATACTTGGACACACAGTCTGGGTGAACTACAATCGGCAACTGTGGATACATTATCGATAGGTGCATATATAACATTGGCACGAAGCAAAGACTTTAAGTATACGACACCGTATACAGTGAGAAAATATGGGGCAATAATGAAACGACAGACGTCGAAGTTTTATGTCGACATCGATACTGTCACTGCTGGTCTGGATGCTTGGATTTATGGAATGTTCTTTTTAATTTTAATGATTCTACTTTTCGTTTCCTGGTGCCACGAACGAATCAGTACTCACTTTACATCCCAATCCAAATGTTCAAATACACTGTGGGACCTTCTAATTTCCTTATTTCCCGCGAATGCAGGGATGTGGCCGAATCAGTTTGGTGCAACACGCAAACTTTTAATATCAACAATTGGATATGCGATTCTAATATTGTCTGCACTGTATCAAGCTCGATTGTCTGAACAACTACTGATACCCTATCCACCACCAGTAGTCACGTTAACAGATATTGAACAGTTGGTTGAATCTGGCAATGCGCAATTATTAGTTGATGGTGATACAGCTAGGAAATATGTAGCAAGTGTGTCACCAGTGTTTGGCAAAGCAATGAAAACAGCGGCACAACTGAATTTTGAGTGGATTGACTATGGAGATGCATTGTACACTATCAACACGTATAATGCTATATTAATTGACACAAATAATGTATTGATGGGCGAGCTTCTCGCATCTACTGAATGTGCAAACTATGTCTATGTTCCATTCGATGACTGGACGCGGATTTATCGTGCATTGATTATACGAAATGGACGTGTGGACATATTGGAATCGATGAATGTTATTGTTGCGGAAAGAATGTCCTTCATCGACACCTATTTTCAGTCATTCCAATTGAGCGAGGAATGTCGACAACATATTTTCCCGGTTTATATACCGAATCCGAAATTTGAACCTTTGCCGTTGTTGAAAATTACTGGGGCTTTGGCGTTATTGTTTTTATTCCTATGCAGTTCTGTGTTTGTTCTATTTGCCGAAATTATTTGGTACAACTGGAGGGGCGCCAAGATGAAAACGAAAAAGGAGTTTCAAACTTTTGTAATTCACTTGAATATTGACAACACGTTTTCAAGTGAGAAGCGAGAGGCAATTTTCAAACACTATATGCGAATACTTGATATTATTGACAAATAGATTTTTGTTTGTATATTTTGGCAAATACAATTATATGCAATTTTATGTTTTACTAACGCTAATTCTATTGGCTTCACAGAAATGCGATCGCTAATTTAATAGACAATTGTTTGTAAGGATCTCGCTTTCCCCATTTGTACCACCTCATGCAAATTTCTCATCTATTTACCTGTCACATACATAATATAACCGCACATAAACTACATGTTATTATCAAGGTGTTCAGTGTTGATTTGTGTATATACGTACAACATCAAAGATAAAGTGTCATCAAAGATCAAATCACTTTCTAATTATATTTGCATTAACAAGTTTTCAGTGTCATTATGAGTGGTGTGAAACTCATTTCACCCGTGAACTATTGCTTTGTTCGTCCTATTATTCGACTTTATGTTTATTCAGAATTTTGTAAATGTTTAATTCAACTGAAAGTGCGAGTCACGCGATCCCATCAGATCACGCGAGTTAAGCAACGTCGGGCGCGGTTAGTACTTGGTGAGGAGACGGCCAGCGTGTGGTAAATTTGGTTTTTGCAAAAACAAGAATTTGCAAATGATTTACACACACAATTCTTATAAATCATTTGTGCAATCTATCCTATATCCTTTATTAGCGAGATGTACACATAAATCACAGAAGGTCATTTATGCACATGCTACCGCTTTCATAAAAGTTACAACAGAACATTTCACTGCAACTGTAATACTGGAAAGTGGGTTTTTAATATTGGAAAATACTGGAATGTTAACTTCGCTGCCTCAAATGACTGGTACGAATTGCCAAAGCTACTTCATATTCCCTAACCCGCCGGAGCACAGGTGGCAAGATATTCCGTCTCAGTAGCAGACCATGCTTCGCTATATGTGCCACATGTGGTGTACGGCGAGGCTCTGGACACACATGTGAAATGCGTGCGAAAGTACTCACCCCTTTTTACATGTGCATGTGAGTTTTGTCAATGCGGCTGTCAGACCGGTGCTGGTAAACTGCAAATGACAATTCACACCACTTTTGCAGAATTGCTTACCGTTCCCGAAATGGCAGTGATAGGCGCCGTGGTGCCATCATTGGTGACCGGCAAGCCAGCTGTACAACCTGCCACAGTGGCGCACTCGACGGCACAACGACGACGACCGGCCAGTGTGGTCGGTGATGTTGGTGTAAACATCGTACCGTCACCCTGCCACACTATCGTTCCGGCGTTCAGATTCGTCACTGTGTTATTGTAATTTATAATAATTAATAATTAATTGTCGTACATGCCGTAGCGTACGTCGTTCCGCACGTCCATGTCGACGCGGCGAATTTAGTTGCCTGGCTTGTCCATGCCGTCGCTGGAAATATTGATTTTGAATTATGTTTTGAAATAGTTTAATTAAAAATGTTGGTTTGCTTACTAATGAAATAGCTACATGCGTTCACATTGACAGTGAGACAGCACAGCACAACGACAATCATATGGACCGTGAACATTTTCGTGCAAAATAGATTTTGTAATCTATAAATTCAAATATATGATAATAATTAAAATTAGATTATAACGGAGGGGCGTGTGGCACATTGGATCTATTAAATACTGTGCATTATTTGAACAGATTTAATGATAGACAATAGATGTTTTTCATTTTTCAGTAATTGAACAATGAATATCAAAATATCCATTGTTCAATTTCAAAAGAACGGTTGAACATTTACATTTTGATAATAGAACAGCTGTTCAATTTTTGAATGCCCTGTGCCTGACTGTTTTGATATGACAATAACAAAATTGTGCATTTAAATGACGCAAAAACAAACAAATATTTCATAGTTGATTTATTTATCTAGCGTTCATTGTAGTTGAAATTCATCTGAAGCATTTCATGTGTGCCATACCCAGACAAGGTTTATTTGTCATAATTGGACGCCATAAGAGACAACTTTTAATTGAACAACTTTAACACACTTGTGAAACTCGAAAATGAAGATCCGTTGAAATGTTCGATAGCAGCAACAAAATGTAATCACATGTGGCTCATTAATGAAGCGCTATTCAATCTAGTGCCACGATTAGGTCGCGGAATATCCCCAAAAGAAACCGCACAAAATGTCCAATTGTTCGCTTCAATTGTGATACCCATGTCCGTGCCTCCGTGGTTCATATCATAAGATTCAATTGTGCCAAGTGGTTGACAATTATTGTCCATTCCGCCAAGAATGTACAGTTGTTCTAAATTCTTTTATTTAACGCGAAACACGCGAATTCCTCACTATGAAACGACACCATACTATGTGCCATACGTGGAGTACCCATTGGTGCAATTGTACTGAACTTCAATGTTTGCACGTTGAATGTTGAACATGCACTGTTGACATTATTGCACGTCGGTCCATTCCTTCCACCACAGATGATTGGCGTGTGGCCATCACGTGCCATTATGAGGCTTGCAAATGCTGTTGGCCGGGTCATCGCGAGCAAATTTAACCAGGTTTCGCTATTCGGGTTATACAAGTAGCTGAAATTCAAATTACATGTACACGTAGATGTGGATTGGAAGTTGAAAACAAAATCAACTCACACCGCATTTGTGTCCGACCCAGTGTCGCCATTATACCCACCGAAGGATACTATCTGCATGTTCGTTGTGATGACCGTCATTGCATTGCCTTCAAGCGCGTGTGGCATGGCAGGAAACTTTGTCCATGTGTTACTACGGATGGAATACACTTCGCAGCTGTTCCAAATTGTGCCACCATTGCGGCCGCCGCAGACGTAAATGTCCTGGTCATTGAAGCCTGCAGTTTTATGACAATTTTGCGAAACATTTTCTACCATCATAATTAACCGCCATTCCAAAGTTTGCACGCGGTGTGTTCATTGGCGCCGCACTTGTAAGCGTTAGTGCACGAACATCAAAAATGTCCACATCTGGCGTACTGTTGCCAATGATGCCGTTTGATCCGCCGATGATGTACACATTTAAGTTTATCAATGCTCCCTAGAATAAATAATATTCATTGTGAGCATTTGACATTTTTGAAACCTGACACCCTATCCGATGGGGCAGATTGAAGGGGAGCATACTTTCATTTTGGCCAACGAGTTGAGCGCCAGCACTGCCGTCAATTAGAACGCCGTGTATTGAGTCGGAGTGAACATTTAGAAAGCATGTAGCCAGAGTGTAAACGATCAGGCAATAATTCATTTTTTTTTATTAAAGAAATTCAAGTATTGTTTAGATTTATTTCTGTTATGGTTTCAGCTATTATTATGCTCAAAAATGATGCGTCGTATAAAGAGATAAGTTTTCTGTTATTTTACTTTCGCGTAAAACCGTCAGTTTGGCTAAAATAAAAACGGTCTTATGCACTTTTACTGCATAAAGTTAGCAATCAATTCTTTTCTTTTCTGCTAAATAGAAACGTCACTGTTCTATCTGTTATCAGTGCTTTGCCGTTCAAATGCACATTTACAGGCACGACACAATGAATTTGACGAAACACGCGCAGCTGCGTACAGAAGCTGAAGTACTTGCGAGTATTCAAAGTGCTTAACAGAAGGGCTTCAATAAATTCATATCGACAACGGTCATCAATGACCATGTTTCTATTAACCGACATTCTTGCAACTTGAAATACACTGTTTCCCGCAGGTCACACAGTCCCATAGGATGGATTCTAAGTGCATTAACGTGCAGACGCCCAAAAGTCGCAGGACTGACGATCGGTAACCTATGCGGCATTCGTAAGTATGTAACAAGCAAGGCATCTCATTTTAGTTGTTGTTATAAATTGTAGTTGTGATTAAACTGTTGATGTTTGATACTGTTCAAGGCAGTTTAAACATATATCGCAACATTTTTGTAAAAACTTGACTTTATGAACAACAGTCAAAATAAATTTGATGCAACCACAACGAAGATTAATTAAGGAGATGTATGTACATGATTATTTTCTGTTAAGTTTGACGTGTAAAACTAAAACATTACATCACATTTTCTACATTATAAGATTTCATTACGCAAATCTGTCACATTTTACATGTTTGTAGAAATCAAATTGAAAACCATGTCAAAAGACCAGTGAAACACGTACTCGCTCAATGTACAAGCCATGCGCTACTTTAATGACAAGTAATGCATGTCATTTATCAAATGATGTCCAATGCAGTGCATGCAAATGCAACCATAGTTACAAGCCATATCAAAGTGCACACTTTGTTATTCCAACATTAGTTGGACTCATTGTTTGTCAAGTGTTATTGCAAACTTATATCTTTATTAATACAATCCTTGAAGATGCATATCATTTCTATCTGTGCAATTCTTCTGTCAATCGTAAATAATGTGGATAGTGCCGGTAAGATAGCACAGAATTCTTTACTGTATTTTAACATTTCATTTCATTAAAACATTGGAATAATTTAACAAATATTTATAGTATACACTTCAACGTTCATCACCGACTGTCTTGCTCAACAGTACAGCGTTATGGTTGGGAGTTCGTGTTTTATCGCACGTACTGTAAGTTTTACTCATAATATTATACGAAATATTTTCACTCACAGACAACATGGAACTGGTGGGAGCACAAACAACTTTGTCTAAATGGCTATCCGGGAACAAGTTTGGACAGTGGGCGATTAGCAATCGTAAGTCGAATAACAATCATGAATGCATTGTACGCCAAAATGGTGACCGCTGGGACTCGGTGGGGACCAGACATGGTTGAGTTTGAAACCAAATGATTGTCAACAAAATTTCAGACTAACTGGTATTTTGCACTCGGTCTCTACCAGCGAAATATAACCGGAGGTGTTAACTGGTATTGGACCGACACGCGGTATGCAAATGTCGATTATCCATTTAAGCTAATGAACATGGTTTCTGTTCTAAACGTTTGTTTGATGTATTTACACGTTAATCAGACATTCCCATTTCCAGCAAGGTACAAGTGAAGTTATCGCCTTCACTTATCCGAACGGCGGTACATTTAGTGTTGAAGATGCAGCGAATACGTTCGGGAATAATGCAATCTGTGAATATAGTGAGCTGAAATACTGTCAAATGTTACTAAAATCTTCAGCAAACAAATACATCCCAACACAATTTGTATTCCGTGCAAATAACCAACAAGCAATAAGTAGCGATCAAATAGGAACACCAACGACCGAAACAAAAAGTCATGGATGTGCTGCACGATGTGCAAGTATTCCATCGTGTCAAAGCTTCACGTACATTGCCACAAGTAGTCAATGTATCATCAATTTTGCATTGTATTATCAAGCGACAACACCATCCACTGTTACGGGAAGTGTTTGGATGGATCGTGCTGATTAGGACATTTGGACAAAACGTGATTTTTAGTAAATGTGACAGGTTTTTGCATTTTAGTAGTCGCATGTTTAATCTCATTTCACATATTCTCACTTTTTATCCAACTGACGATAAAGAAAAATAAAGAAAATATTTATGCATTTGTACAAGCTGGAATATTGCAAAAATAAAATACATGAATCACAATTCGGCTCTAATCCAACTGCTCATCCTGCAGCGCATAGCGATTACCGGCACATGCCTAAATATATTTATCATTTGTTAATTTCAATCATTCTAACCCCAGTACACGGACCACCCTTGCAATAGCTACAATTACTTTCATCCATGCCCAGTGACTGTTGCGCGGACTAAATAAAATATAAATATATAAATATAAATATAAAAATATAAAAGTTGAAATCTACCCCAGCACCCAATGCATTTGTGAATGTCTTCTCCTTGTTGACTACATTTTGTCCGTCGATGTTCTGATAATTGCAAATTCAAAAATATGTTTTATACTAACCACAATTTTACGCGAGTGGCCTGACACTGTTTTCCCGTCGACAATTTGCTTGTCGCTTTCTTGATAACTTTCGTATGTCTGGGGGACAAACAGTTGTAAAATGATTTATTAAAAACTTACATGACGTTCCATTATTTAGAATTTGTTTCGTTACTTTTGAAATGTTTGTTGTTAGACTGTCTGATGGATTCTCTGTCTATTTATACGTTTATATGTTGGAACGTGCCTGGTTTGTTGACGTGCGTACACACATATATACACACACACATGTATAAGGGGAGGAAAGGCAGACAGCTGATGCGGTAACGCAGTAAGACTTTATTTTGTCTAATACTTCACATAAACTGTATTTCGTTTAAATACAGTTTTTCAACTGAGTGCCATTCTTATCTCATTTCTTATAGGAGCCAGCAACATTTCAGTTAACGCAAAATGATTTGCACAGACATCTAATTGACTTTTAGCGGACTCACACACCCAAACATACCTTTAGTACTGAATGAACTTATCAAAATTGTAAACGATTATTTGTTGCGCTTTGTAGTTGCAATTGCGCATCGCTATTGCACCACTAACACAAGAGGAATAAGTGAAATAAATAATAACACAAATTGATTCGTTTAATACAATCGATAAATAAACAACAATTCAACATAAAACATGATTTTTCCTGTGCTTGGCTTTTGTCGGGTCTTCTTTTTACTGTATATTTAATTGTATATCTGCATGTTACATAACATACACAGTGCACACTGAAAGTTGTCTCAGTGTCTCAGTATATTAATAATTCGATATTTGAAGTTTCCGTCTGTTGTTGTTGTTGTTGTTGTTTAATATCAAGACATGAATTTATGAATATCACGTTCCTATAAACAGCAGCAAAGCACAATCTAATAATGATGCGTACTGCGTAAAAGCCGTGTAGCTTGGCGCATTAAATCCATATAAATATCTGCTGACAACAGTAAACAACCGGATTACCTTTAGCAAGAAGTAGAAGAATAATTTCAACTCTTATAAAAAAGCAAATATTCTACAAATAAAATGGCTGTAAGTTAAATTCTATTTGAAACAATAAAAACTTATATTAATTATAGCGCAAAACAAAGCAAGTGGCTGTAAAGGCAAACCTTGGCGTGAAGAATGCCAAACAAACTGTACGTGTCTGTTGATTTTGTTGTTGTTATTTTAGAAATCGACCGGCGGTCAGCAATTTGCAACACAAAAGTACCATGACACGAGTAACGGCATCATTGCGCGGGACGATCCGGCTAATCGGGAAATACGTCGCCGCGATAAAAGTCATTACTGTCATAAAGAACAAAAATAAATCGATAATGTCTATTTTTTCCTGCAATATGTATATAAATAGGAACTTTTGACACGCGTTTATGTTTTTTTAATCAAAACAACATCAATTCCGTCATTTGTTTATTTGTGTATTACATAAATAGCATCATTATTTTTTGAATGTCAGCTGGTGAAGTGTAAAAATTGACACGACAAAATTGGTAAAAAAAACGTGTTATGTCGACAATAAAATTGGACAAATTGGGTGTCGTCTTTTGACACACCTGGGATAAATTCGTAAATAGGACAACTAACAATTTTTTGCGTCATTGCGATCTATAAAAGGTGTTGACAAATTGCAATCAGTCACCTGAAATTAAAAAATTTAAAAAAATCTCTACGAAAATAAATTCTTAATTTCTCAGTTCTTAATGTCGTACGCATTCTTCTTTTACACAATGTCAACAACAGATATTCTTCGTTATCACAATTTGAAGTACGCGAAATTGCCAAAGAATGTTCTTGGTAAGCCATACTCGTACACAAAATGATTCGTTTGGTACAATCGATAGATAAACAAAATTCAACATAAAACATGCTTTTTCCGCTGCTTGTCTTCTTTCTACAATTGTATATCTGCATGTTACAAACATACACAGTGCACGCTGAAAGTTTTCTAGATTTCATTTTCAATGTAAACGTGTTGTCATTCGTTTTTTAAAAAAGGTAGAGCATATTCTTACAATAAAAGTTGCGAATAAAATAACTTTTGCGATGAATCTTTAAAAATAATTGTTTATAAGATCAAGAACACTTTACGGACGTGAACCGATATTGCGCGTTGTGTGCGTTGTCGTTTCGGTAGTCTCGGTCTTCACAAATGTCGGATATTTGTTATCAACATTGAATTCTTTGTCAACGCGAGTGTACCTCGGTAAACTCGCCATCACCGCGTTCTTGTCACGCAAATAGCAGTAACAACAGTACACCACATATGTCAACCAAATTTCAATTACTGCAATCACAATATACACTCCCACTGCTCCCCATGTAGCGTATGTGATCTCGTTCTGTTTATCTGCAAAAATTGTTAGCGTTGAAAAAATTGGCAAAATTTTTACGTTACCTTCACTGTTGCAATTGATATCCTGCTTCATATACTTATTCACATGCAAACACATTTCCTTTGGATTGAGACATGTATAAATGGCTACGGCAATCACCATTGCCACCTTGTAGAATATGTTGATCGCCTAAAATGTGGGTGGGTGGATGGACGAATTTCTTTACCATAATCACAATTGCGGGAATTATCAACTTTGGCATTTCTTTCAATACACCAACAAATAGCAATATTGCCACAATGATAAACAAAACCAAACTGATGACACCACCCAAAATGTTGAAAATTAGCAGCAGAACTGCGATGATTAACGTTGCAGTCTAAAATTCAAATTTGCCAACTACACTTTTGCATATAGCGATCTCACCTTTACGTGTATCTTACCGCAACAGCATCGATATTTTGGATTTGCCTCATCGAATGTTGTAATTGTGTGCGTCGTTTTTGTTGTTGTCACCATTTTAGCAAATTTTAGAATAAATTGCAATACAATTTTTCTTGAATCAAAATATCTGCTTACGAAAAATAACAAAATTTGATTTCACACAAAATGTTTTCCTGTGTACGCCGGGCTACAAGTGCTAAACAAATGTAACATAAAACAGGTCTATGTATGGTGTTTTCGCTGCTGCCTGTATCTTTTACATTGGTGTGATTCACTCTGTAGTTGATTTAACACAATACGCTATTCATGTTTTTACATGTTTTATATCAACACCACATGCGCTGCGATTTTTAGTGTTACATAATTATCTAGGCGAATACACGTTTCTCGTTTCTCGGTAAGGTTTCTGTTGCCATTTTAAAAATTTGAAAAGCGATTTATGTTTGTAGTAGGAAAGACATATTCCTAATTTGTTGTCATTTTACTCGCAATTTTGCACCGTCTCATTTTCAGTTACACCAACCTCTATCCAATTATAACTTTTCCAATTATGAAATTTAGATAGAACTCAAACAGAAGAATTGGAACAGGTGGAACGGAATAAATACGAGACATTGTGTGTAAGAAACAAACATATCTTTGTACAAAAACCATCAATGACATTGTTCAAATGCAGCCCATTTTTCTTTTGCCGCATATTTTACATTCAACTTTTCAACTATTTATTTCAAGATCATACTTCCATTTCAGAATTGTAAATATATGCAATACAGCCATTATAACGTTGTGTCTCAAAGGTGTATCTCATAAATACAGTTATTTGTTATCTAATTGTTACACAATAATTTCTTTATCCGTCAAACATGTAACATAGAATTGAGAAATCAAAAATCATTCAGCCGTTCCATTGATGAACTAAGAAACGCTGGATACATGTGATTGTATTGTTTTAGCAGTTCCACATTGATTGGTGTATATTTCACAACTTTATTTGCCGTTAATTTGTCCCGCAAATATTGATAGCAAGAATGAACTATTGATGTTAGCCATACTTCAAACACTGCAAGTAACAGAAACACACCGGCTGCGATCCAAATACCAGTTGTCAATGTTGATTTGTCTACGCAAATAATTTTGCATTTATATTTATGCTGAACACTTACCATCCAATTCACAATTATACTGCGACGCACCAATTTTGTCAAACAGCGGATTGACGTATTCGCATAAAAGTTGTATATTCAATGTGGCAAATATAGCAATTGCGAATATCATTGCCAACTTGAATATTATGTTTAGAATCTAGAAACAACGGCGCGTTGGATAATTATTTGAAAATGTTGTCAACTAACAAGGAGAGCAATGGCGACAATAAGCAATTTTGGCAATTCCTTTAACACACCGATAAATATTAGTATTGCCGCTATAAGTGCAATAGGGGCACCCAGGCCGCCACTGAGAAAGACATTTAGAAGTACCATAAATACAGCAATAATATAACTGCCGGTCTGCAAAAAAGGTTAGACGCTTTTCAGGAAAATGTTTGTTTGGTTACCTTTACATGACAAATACCACAACAGCAATGATAATATGGAGCGTTTTCCGTAAAAGACATTTTTGTCCTTTTTTTCTCGTAATTTGTTCAAAATTTATGAATTGATTTACGGAAAGATTTTTATTGCTTTAACATGAGCTGATTTTATAACTAATTTAATTTAAGTGTAAGTCATGTGCAACTCTTTCTTTAAATTTTATATATGACACTCAAGAACCAGTTCCAATTTGCCATACTTTATGTATACTTTATATTCATTTACATACGTATGTTATGTGTACAACGGGCAAGTGTAATTTATGTATCTTTCAAGTTCAAATATATGCATGTAATTGATCTAATCATACGAGCACGGAAAAAGTGTTTTAAAGTTAATAAAATAGCTGCGATATAAAAATTTTAACAAAGTTCTTGTTTTTGTGATCGAATTTTCAGTGGAAGCTAATGTAATTTTTTCCACAAAACAAAGTCTTCTGATCATTTTGAGGTCCACATTTGGGGTGTTTGAGATCTAACTTATACTTCAGATCTAAACATACACAACAATAATAATAATGCGTATAATACTCATAGCAGGCATGCCAAAATTAGTTGTCATATTACGATGGCACCACTTAAGTGCATATATACAACTCACGTGTCATTTGGGTATATTTGGTTCGTTACACACACACACACACACACACACACACACAAAATCATAAAAATAACATATTAATCAAAGTCATAAACGACGAAAAAAGAGATTCTTTATAGAAAGGCACAACGACTAGAAATTGATGCAAATTGAAATGAGAAACAATAAGAATGAACAGAATAAATGCGAGAACTTATTTCCACAAAGCAAAAAACAGTTTACATTTGACTTTATTGCGCTTTCACATTCTAAATCCATCACATTTGAACAATCCGTCTTAGATAGCAATGTACATGTAGATTGTCCACAGTGTCATATCTTCGGATATCGGAGTTGAAATTGTTTGCGGTATGAACACATTGTTCGTGTGCTGATGCATGAGCCTTTTGGGCGCATTTTCTGCCGCGCATTTTATACGCAAAACGTTTTATTTTTGTTTCACGTTTGGGAAAGTTGATTAACGGTTCACTGTTGTCCTGTGGACTCATTAACTCGTCACAAGTGTCAACCGTGATAGTTTTCTAAATAAGGCAGAACATAATGAATGTTTATAAATGTTTATTACATGTTGTTCATCATAATGTTCAGTCCCGTGTTCTGTCGCAGACCGCATCAAGTCAGTTGGATTGACTTCACTCGTAGACGAGTTGAAATTTGAGGCAAACACCTGCTCAAAATGTCCTTCTGTTGTATCCAGATGAATCGTGAACGGGCAATTGTACTTTTCATGTAATTCAATACTGTCCTGATGTTTGAATTTCGCCCCACACTTGCCACAGGTGTGTTCAATTTGTATCGCATTTGTATAACCAGTGTGTGTCATTTTGAATGAAATACCATTTGTCAAATCATGACATATTTGATGGCGAACGAAATTTGCTCGGTAGGTGAATGAGCTACCACAAATTTCACAATTATATTCCTTGCGATTTATAACTTTTTCTGGTGGAATCATCTTGACAGAAAAACCAAAACCGAAATCTATAAAAATTGATTGCAATGTTTATGTAGATCAATATGACTGAGCGTTTATAAATGTGCTAATAAAGTGTTGCTCGCGTCACACATATACTAATAATGCATATAAGCGTAATATGAATGTCATGCACGCCCTCAGGCAATTTGTTGTCATAACAAGGTGGCACCATTAACGACTAAAACTTAAATACACGTGTTGTGTGGGCGAATTTTATTCGTTTCGGTTTCATCTACACACACATGGTTAAAAATTTGCCTAATAAAAACATTTTACTTCATTCGAGTGACTTGAAAGTGTTCGCGGTACCACCGAAAATCTAAAGGCATTATTTATACACATTTTGGTTTACAAAAACGTTTTTATTTTTGGGAATATGATATGTTGGTTTATAAACCGGGCGTTGTTCGATGTGTTTGAGATGAAATCATGAGAACATAAAAGTTTCAAATTAAGAATTGCGCTAAGAAAAACAAAAGATCTAAATTTGCAAATGTTTTTCACCAAAAATGATCACAAATGCCTAAATATAATTCAACAAAACATCCATCCCATAAATATTTCAATTGTTTCATTCACTTTGCGACATTCCTCTGAATCTTCACTGTACGAATATGCATTGCACAAATGAAACGATTGACATTTCATTTGACAATAAATAAAAATAATGTTGGTTCAATTTCAATCAATCAACTGTGGAGAACATAACGAGTGTTCTCTAAGCCGCGTGTGCTGACGCTAGTTGGTACCTAGACATATTACTAGTACTACTAGATATATAGATATATGTAGAAATACCATTAGTATACGTCTGGCTTGTCATTAAGTCAGTCATCCTGAACCAGGCATGAACATGTCATATGATTCAAATATTTGTCTACTTATGAAAATTAATCGATTTTGCAAGTGTTCGATTTTCAAATTTTCTGTCCATTGAAGAAACGAATGGAGAAGTGTGACGTTGACGAGATTATTCGACCTGAAAATGCAGTGAACAAATTTCAATGTCACATTTGTAGTAATTCATACGTCTATCGAGCACATTTGCGTCGCCATCAAATCTTGTACGAACATATTGATTCAAATTATATTCCGGCAAAAGTTCCACAGAAAGTTTGTTCAACTTTTGTAAAACATAAACATTCGTTTAGGAATTTACATGTCACGTGTGCGGCAGTTCATTTGTTCACCGAGCAATCTTACTGCGCCATATGTTATTACAAAAGCATGGTGTTACAACAGATACGAAAAATAAAAGTGAAATCAAATTTCGAAAGAAGCAAGCTCACATATTAAATTCAACACAATTTAAATGTGTGTATTGTAATGTGGTATTTATTTATGCCGATACGTACTGGCGTCATCCTTGTATCTCATTATTGACGTCATACAATGCGTCAATTAAACAGGTTTGTTAACTGTCACGTTTGTTAAACTTAAATAATTCAGTTTACATGTGGTAAGTGTGGTGCTACATTCAAACATCAAGACAGTATTGAAGTACATGAAAAGTACAATTGTCCTTTTACTATTCAATTGGATACGGAAGAAGAACATTTCAAACAGACTTTTGTTTGTTTTTCCCTTAATTGAACAAATACAAAATTATTGCAGGTGTTTCGGTCAAATTTCAATTTTGCAACGACTGAAATCAATCCAGTCGAGTTAATGCTGTGCCAAAAACTGGACTGCGATTTGTGAACAAGAACATGTAAAGAAAACCCAACAAAATTAACAAACGTTATCCATTTATATTATTATTTGCGTGCAGTGAAAAAATGTAAAAAACATTTCATTATCAAAACATGTAACATACTATTACAGGGAAAACAAAAAAAAAGAAACAGTTCGAATAAGGAAATTCTTCATATACAGAAAGATTTTAAAGAACAGGAAAAATTCAAGTTTATGAAATTTAGATAGAACTCAAACAGAAGCATTGGAACAGGTCGAACGGAATAAATACGAGAAATTGTGCGTAAGAAACAAACAAATCTTTGTACAAAAGATAGCATAAATAATAACAAATATTATGTTCTTTATATGATAAATAAATGCCGTAGAACACGAATCCGGCTTCCGATTTGCAAGAAAATGCACATTTTTAAGTCAGCGGTTAAGTATTCGAGCTCCAAAATAAATTTTATCCGATTTTAGTCTCAAAGGAACACTTTCCTAGAGTGTAGGTTCTCGTTTTGACTTTCTGTTCGAGCTGTGTGTAGGCTTTCTAAGGAAGCCCAACTACAAAACTAAGGTGCGAGAACTTCATTTTGTTGGACGCTTTTCATTGCGACAAGAAATGCTTGAATTAACGAAAAAGTGCAAAGTGATCGCCTACATTTTGGGCACCTAACATCCTGTAGTACACCCAAAAACTAACTAGCCTTCCGATAAAATCTCGAGTTCAACTCCGTTCGCTTTTGTAATCGAACTCTCCACGTGTCCTCCCAAATCATTGAAAATTTCCAATCTCCCCCCGGGCCCATTTGGTCCGTAGGCGGTGAAGCGCTTCTCAAAAATTTAATTTATTCCTGCTCTAGTTGGTCCGAACATGCCATCAAGGCCACACGACCATGGGAGATTCTTTTACATTTTTTGTTTTCCTTGGTATTGCACGAACAAAATTGCTAATATTACTTGTTGGAAAGAGAGCTGCTAGAAAATTGTTCTCTGTTGCAGTTTATCGAAAATCGGTTTCTTTAATTATTCGTTCATGTTTAGAAAAACTGCAAAATGACAAAATTGTAACACTATTCAAAAGAACAATCTTCAAAGCCATCCTTTAAGGACATACACTAATATCGATCATCTCTGTGTCATGCGCCAGGTAAACATACAATAAACACCGATAACCTCCCTAAATTAAACAGACGAGCTGCACATCTATATTTCGTACTCGTGCGTATTGCGTAATTTATCCGCATCACCCATATGTGCCTTGGTACTTTGTATAGAATATGTGCGTTTCTATGGGATATCGATTTTACCGTAAAAATGAGTATATTCCACGTTGTCAAGTGTTGGTTTCTAATTTTTGTTGATCACATTTCGTAATAAGTTATTGTGAAATAAGGCATTTCAAACAAAGAAACTTCTAAACTGTTGCAATAATCGCTGAAAATCGTTTTAATAAGGTCATTCATTTCCAGTGCAATAAATCTTCTACAAAATGGACTCCGAAATGTACATGTGCTACAAACGTTACATTCAGCGTAAAACAATATGGGGTGCCATAATTGTAATGTCATGCATATCTACAGCGCTATTGATATATTTTATCGTTGACTGGGTGAAAGCTTCGTCTGAGATACAAAAGACAGAATTGCAAACAATATTCAGTATAATTGGTTTCGCATTAGCCGTGTTTGTAGCACTAGCACCACCATTTATCTACCTTATGTACACGCGACAGAAAGATCGCCTGGCACTACGGATGGTTAGAGAAGTGAGTGTTGAAGAAGCGACTTTGATTAATATCACTACACCGGAAGACAATACGCCACCGGTGCACAGCGACGAACAGAAGACAATGTTGGAATGTTGTAGGCAATGTGCCAAATCCAGGTGCGCTAAAATGGATACATTTCGCAACGGTTTGGACGGCGATATGGACATCGACTATTTCCGTGTGCAATTCAAGAACGTCGAGTACAATAACAGTGCAGATCCTAACAAACCGGACTTATTCTTAGACCTTGGCGAGCAATTTTACTACGAAGCATTTATAGACAAGATGACCGAACAGCGCGAGACAGCTATCAACCTGTTACTCGAGGTAGACATTCTTGTTGTTTTATCATTTTGCAGGCGGACCCCGGAATTGGAAAAACGCACCTACTGCGCCGAATCGCCGAGAAGTGGGGCAACGGAGAGATACCGTCGATTGCGTTGCTACTTCTGATTGAATGTAAAGAAATACATGTTGGACTTAACGAAAATGCTGTACGTCACAGCATTGACTCCACAATTGGTGAAATGTTGGAAAACAAAACGAACATGGATGAATACAATCGACTAAAGGTGAATGTTAAAAACAGAATTGTAATTGTATTCGACGGCGACGACAAAATTGTTGAAAATCGAATTTTCATCAACTTTCTTGAAAAGTTCCGTCGAAAAAACATCACATATGTACTGTCAACACGACGACACCGTACAGGTAACATTATTAAAAAGGACAATCACAAGGACTGGCAAATAGTACGATGTCTTGGCATGACAGCGCAATGTTCAAAGCGACTTATTCATAAATATTTATGCGTCAAAGGATGTGAGCGCATGTATAACAACGATGTAATGAGAGAAACCATTTATGAGGCATTGGAAAAGAACAATTTGCATCTAATACCACAATTCATTTTAATGGCATGTGATGTACACATTGACCCAAAGACGAGGTCTCCCACACATCTTGACATGTACACTGTGACAAATGCATATTGTGAGTCGCAACTGAATAAAGCGGCAACTGGCGGCAACTTGGAATATTGGAATCAATTCTACAATGCACTTGGTTATTATGCGATCATAAGTAAAACAGTGAAAAGTATCAGTGCATTCGATGGCAAAGATTTAGAGACGAAACTCACCTACCATGGTGAATATTTGAGTTTCACAAACATATTTTATCCAAAATACATTAGTGTTATGAGGGAGGAAAGAATGTTAGGCATCGCGATCAATGCTGGATTGTTGTACAACCGACGCGTAAATGCAAATACATTTGAAACAGAATTTGTCTCTACAACTATTGCTGAATTTGCAGTAGCGAAACTATTATTTAACTCATCAATTTGGGAAATCGCCGACTGTCTTGCCGATCATAAATGGTCAATGGTGCAATATTATTTATTAAGACATTGTCAAATCGAATGTAACTTGGCGACATCAACGACTAAATTATGGAAACATCAAATAAAGTATGCCTATGACAACGAGAAACATAAAGGCAAGAAATATGTGTTCATTTACCGTTAAAATTCAATTTTAGAGCGTGTCATACACTGGGCGACGTCGCGACAAGGTTTCCTGCAAATAATTGAAAAATTAGTTGAAGAAGATGAGAAAATAATTGACGTAAAAACATCAAAAAACATGACTGCGCTAATGCTGGCATCGACAAATGACTACGACAAATCACTGTGCGTTCTGCTGCAAAGCAACGCAAATGTCAATGCGCGTGACAGCTACGGTGACACGGCATTAATATGTGCGGCACGTGCGGGAAACAACAAATGTGTTGCGCAATTGGTGGCTCTAGTTCCAGAGTCACGTGGCAGCGCAGTTTTAGTGCGACGTGCGAAACTGAACATTGTTAACAATAACAAAGAGACGGCGCTGATTGTCGCCGCTCGTCTGGGACATGATCCCTGTGTGAAACTTCTAATTTACGACAAAGATGTGCTAGACATGCAGGATAAATGGGGGAACACGGCACTAATTGTTGCCTGTGAGTATGGACATGCAGCATGTGTGCGAATCTTGATTGGCGCTGATGTCAACTTGAATTTGAAAAATAAGCAGAACTACGACGCAGAAGCGGTTGCGTCGAGATGTGGAAAAACGGTGTGCAAGGAATTGGTAGCTGCTAAACTTAAACAAAATGCTATCTCGACATCGGCGGTTGTGAATATGACAACTTCCCGATACCAGGTAACGGTCGATACCGATAGCGATACCGATGCGGTATCACCACTTTTGGATGAGACCCAATTGTAAAGTGTAGTTAATTTATTAAAATTGTTCAGTTTGTTTACTTTTCGTGTTTTATACAGTAACTGAAGTAGTTGTTAGTTGGTTTATAGCATTTATGGTAGCAAATTAGTTACTTATTGTAGTCTACAGTATTGTGTAATTTCTATTTGCATAACAATTAAATATAATTTTGCCCACGAGAATAAAATTTACAACTTATTGCCGTAGATTTTATTTGGCACGTTCCTGTTGCGTACAACATTTAATACCTATGTTCGGTTTGTGAAAAATTAGTTTTGATTAATTTGGCAAAGTCTGGGAAGACTACAGTTTGTTCAATTTAATGCGAAAGTTCCACTTTTATTTTTATTTTCAGCGGAAAGTTCCATATTTTCATTAACAGAAACCTCACTTACTCAAACAATGTACATGTGGTATAAGCGTAATGTGCGACAGCGACATTTATTGGGCATTGCACTTTTTGTATACTCTGCAATACTGATCACAGCAAGCATTGTTGCATCGTTATGCTGCATTGACGGAGCTTTAGTTGTGCAAATAACCGTAGGTAGCGTAATCTGTCTTCTTTTGTGCCTTATACTATTGGTGCTACTGCAACACTGCGTTCTACGCCATAAAACAGTTCAAATGCGAGAAACAGTGGACGAAGAAGCGCAATTGCTATGCGCCGGTAGTGACAGTGATAGTAACACTAGTATTCGTACAATGGTGGGAAATGCGTGTGCATGTATTGAGAACTCGTGCGGCAATACCTACTTTAAGTTGATGCCACACGACTTAGTTGAAATAGAATATCAACAAGATTCATTTTCTCAAGAAATTGGCGCACATTTTAGTGACGATCAAGTGTTGGCTAAATTAACAGATGTACACAACACACCGTTGAACTTGCTAATCGAGGTAAGATCGACATGCAATTAATTATATTATTTTAATTAAAACATTATTCAACTGCAGGGTGACGCTGGTTTGGGTAAAACTCAACTTCTTCAATACATTGGCTCGTTGTGGGTCGACAAGGATATGAAGACAAGTACAATTGACTTGCTTGTATTTATTAACGGTGAAAATATTCATTCGACAATCGATAAGTCAATCGAAAAAATAATTGGCAATAATATTCGACAATTTAACACCTGGTCAGCAGATGTTACGAAACAAATTGTAATTATGTTGGATGGATATGATGAGATTCAAAATACTTCTAGTACAAATATTGCACAATTTGCAAAAAGGCCAAACAAAAATATTGTATTTGTAATGTCAACACGGCGACACAAAACCGATGAAATTCTCAGTGGCGATCAGTGCCATTTATGGACTGTTTTTCGCTGCCTTGGTGTTCAGTGCGGCGAAAGTCTGTCAAAGTCTTACATGCACACGACAGACGATAATGAAAGAAAGCAAATCTTGCATCGATTACAAAAGTACGATTTGCACACAAGTCCAGTATTTATACGAATGGCAAGCAAGCTGTACACGGAAGATAAACTCGGCTTGTCTATCAAATTGTCAGCGTACAATCTAGTTTCTTTGTATTATAACGAAGTGGTGATGAAATATGACAAGTCTACAAAAATAGACATGGGCGCCTTTTACAATGCACTTGGCTATTATGCAATACGAAGCAATGCGATTGACGACATTCCTACCTTTCATGGCAAACCGTTCAAAGTAAAGCCGGCCAGTGACGACGACACATTTCCATACGGTGTCCCGTCAATGGATAACACTGAAGTTTGCTTAATTGCCTTAGGGGGCATATTATACCGTTACAATAGTGGCATACAATACGGTTTCGTACATGACACATTCGCCGACTTTGCAACTGCACTATTTGTATACAATGCAAAACTGTGGCGAATTATTGATTGTCTACACGAATACCAATGGTCGATGGTGCAGTACTATTTATTAACGCACTCGTTGCAAAGTGAAAATTCTGACCATGATCTGTGGCACCATCAGGTTCTGTATTCTTTCGAACACGATAAGCAAAAAGGTATTTCTTGTTTTATCATTTATGTTTCTCTTCATTTTTGGTACTTTAAAATCAACGGGCACAATATTTCTTTCCCTTCTTTTAAGTTTTTACAAACAAAAAGTTTACACAAAAATTGAAACCTTTGATTGCATACTATTTTGATCTAACAATTTTCGTATTTATTATCACCTGGTTTTAAAGACAAATTCATTTCAGAACGCGTCATCCACTGGGCATCTCGTTATGGTAATGACGAAATTGTTGCGAAATTAATAACTCTAAATGTGAAATTAGTCGACGCAAAAACATCACCAAATATGATGACACCGCTAATGTGTGCGGCACAAGGTGGCCGCAACGAATGTATCCAACTACTACTGTCGAAAACTACAAATTGCAATGTTCAGGATAAAAACGGAGACACGGCGTTAACATGGGCATCAAAACTTGGACATCACAAATGTGTCGAATTGTTGGCATCAAAACTTGACGTCAACGTAACTGACAATTTTGGCACAATGGCGCTCATGCACGCCGCAGCAAAAGGGTACGACAAATGTGTCGCTTTGTTATTATCGGCCAATAAAACGGGCATTAACCAACAAGACAACCATGGCAATACAGCTCTAATAATGGCTTGCAATACTGGCAATGATGCATGTGTCGACTTGTTATTAAAAAGGAAGGCATACACGAACATTCAAAATAAGAACGGCGACACTGCACTGATGCAGGCTGTTATATGTGACCGACAGCAATGTGCACAAATGTTAATCGCCAACAATTGTGATCTGAACATTCAGAACAGTCGAGAACAAACTGCACTGTCCATTGCAGCGGCAAATGGCAATGAGAAATGTTTGGACATACTTATCACTGCAAAGGCTGAAGTCAACACTTGTGACATTCGACGACAATGCGCGTTAATGGCGGCCGCCGAAAATGGACACATTCAATGTGTACGAATGTTAATCGATGCACGGGCAGAGTTGGATTTGCAGAGTAAAGACGGAGATACGGCACTAATGTTGGCTGCAATGTATGGACGCAAGAAATGTGTAGAACTGTTGCTTGCGGCTAAGGCACAAATTGATCTAAAGAACAGAGATAGTCTAACGGCACTTGAGTTAGCAGCAAAACATGGACATAACAAATGTGTGCAACTGTTGAAAAATGCATTCGGTGATGCCAAGTTAAACTTAACAACGGAATTGGTAAAAACCGAGGCAACGACAATGAGTGACACTGATATGGAAGTACTAAACAAAAATATTACTAAATTTGTGACGCATATGGATCTGCGTCTCGTTCTGCCATTATTGCTTTCTCAAGGAGTTTTGCAATTTCCGCATGCACACGAAGTAAGTTTGGAAAGTTTTGACTTAATTCATCAGCCGGCTGAGGGAGGGGGGGGGGACGAGAGAGATGGGGAAAGGGTTAATTTATTTAAAGATCCTAAACATAACTTTTATCATTATTTAGCTGGCATGTACATTAAGCAGTTACGATCGAAATACACTGTTCTTGAAAATGCTAAAAACCCGTGGACCACACGCAATTCGTGCATTTTATGACGCCCTCATCGAAAGTGGCCAGAATCATTTGGCTGCATTATTAGAGGAGTCAGACACAATTGCAAGACATATTGGTAGAAGCAAGGTTCATCCAGATGGTGAGGTAGTGGCCAAGGTTAACGGCATCAGTGGCTCTGACAGACAGCTACTCAACAAATATCTTTCTCGTTTCGACAGGGAAATGAATTATCATAGCACTATTCCATTGCTATTGTCAAAACGTGTATTGCGACAAGTGGATATTGATGACGTAAGTATTGCACATAAATAAAAGTTGGAAATTACTGTAATTTATTTTAAATTTAATTGTGCTAAACTTGTATACTTAATTGCTTTATTTAGCTTGGCCGCTTTTCAAGCAACGACAGCTTTCGAAACGCACAATTGTTACAATTACTGCAAGGCCCATGCGCGTTTGTTGAATTTTATAATGCACTCCGCGTAACTGGTCAGAAACAGTTGACAGTATTGTTGGAGGAGTCAGACACAATTAAAACACACTTATTGGGGGAACGAGCTGAACTTATTACGACCGCGACGGCTGGCGACGAAGCTGAATTAAAAAAACTGATTGCACAAGGAGTGGACGTCAACCAACAAGACACGAATGGTCGTACGGCAGTTATGTTGGCTGCATTTTACGGACACGAATCGTGTTTATACCAATTATTCGCTAAAGGCGCTGACATAAACCGATGCGATCAATCTGGCAATACGGCGTTGATATTGGCCGCAGAAAACAACCACGACAAATGTGTAAACTTGTTGATTGATAAGGGATCAGATGTAAATTGGCAGTCAAGGAGAGGATACACTGCATTAATTATGGCCGCATATAAAGGACACGAGAAATGTGTGAGTGTACTATTAAACGCGGGAGCAAAAAGATACGCACGAGATGAGTACGGTAACACTGCGCTAATATTAGCTGCGAAAAATGAAAATACGGAAATTATTAAAATGCTACTTCGTATTACGACATGGTGGAACAATTGGAATTATGCAAATCATCACAACAATAACGGCGTCACAGCTCTTATGGTTGCAGCAAGTGTGGGCAACACGCAATGTGTTCAAGCATTAGTTGACGCTCGCGCCGATGTGAATCTACGTTCGAGTGATGGCACGACTGCATTATACATGGCTGCTGGTAACGGACACATTTGTTGCATGAATGTGTTAATAAACGCACATGCAAACGTAAATAAACGAGACAACAACAGCAACACGGCATTAATGGAAGCGGTTAAGAATGGGTACGACAATTGTGCGCAACTCTTGTTGGATAACTCGGCTTTTTGTAACATAAAGAATATAAACGGTATGACCGCATTGATGCTCGCCACCGATCACCCAAGCTGTGTGCAACTTCTTATAAATGCAAAAGCGGACGTACACATTAAAGATTTCAGTGGAATGACGGCACTTACGATTGCAACACAGAAAGGCAACGACATATGTATGCGGTTGTTAATGGAAGCAGACACGAAACAACTAGATATCACGGATTACCAATCTGCATTGCTACTAGCTAGTGAATTTGGACATGCCGAATGTATGAAATTATTACTGCGCACGAATATTGACTCGAACGTACGAGATGCACATGGATACAGCCCGTTAATGTACGCGTCCATCGGTGGGCATTACAATTGTGTACAGCTTCTGTTAGATAGTGGAGTTGATGCACAAACTGTCGATGCTGACGGAAATACGGCGCTAATGCTGGCTGCAAAGAATGGTCACGAGAAATGTGTGCAATTGTTGATTGAACACGGTGCAAATATTAATGACAAAAATAATGACGGACAAGCTGCATTTCAGTTGGCGTCTAAAAATGGACACCTTGTCTGTGCGCAACTGTTGCAAGAGCAGTATGAAGAAAAACGTGTTGGCAGCCGTTCAACTTCTGTTGATTAACTGCAACCTTTTTCTGTTACGCTTTGTTTTCCGTAATTTGTTTGGAATATTTCTGTGATTTTATTTATTACGACTTTTCATTATTAACTTTATAAATTTGTGTGTCAGTAAATTTGTGTTTTCTCTGAAGTTGTAACAGAAGTAATCTCCTTGGAAGATCAGTTTAGCATAAATTATCACACTAAACAAACAGCGCTACAGTATAGGTTAACGTTTGAAAACTGAAGGTTGTTCAACGCATATTGACACACATTTGAAACATGTTATAAGGTTATAAAAATGTCAGTGAAACATTTAAAAATATGACTAAATTATCAAGTTTGAAAACATTTCGATATGGGAAATACGATAAATTATTTGTGACAAATCACACAACCTTTAACGGTTGAACAGAACAGAACGACCATTCAAAGATCATTGGCTTCTTCTATTGCCAGCCAGAAACTGTAGTAATAGTGGTTTAAGCAAGGCCAAGAAACTAAATTCGCGCTTGGTTACAAAACTGGAATGGCCACTAAAAGAGACACGCTGCCGAGGATGACCTCTAGTATCAGCACAAGTTTATGAAAAGACGAGAACAACAACAAAATCGAAAGTTTGTAAAAACAACGGCACTCGCAATGAAAATCCTTCTGGTTCTTGGCATATGTGAGTGAAAGTGGAAACGTCGATTTTAAGATCCCAGGTTCCTGCATCGCTGACGAACGCTTCGTATACATCGGGAATGGCACCCCGTTGGCCCTGCTGCCCCGGAAAGTTTCGCTTAACGAAGCAACTGCACTGTGCAGAGGGTATAATGCCAAGTTTGAAATAATTTGTGGAAAATGTTTTGCATTTTTGTAGCACAAAAATGCCGCCTTCATCATACAACCGCCGATCGTACCGCGTGGCATGAAGTTGCACCTGACTGGATTATATATGAACGTGTTGGAACGAATATTTAGATATTTTGATTTGGTTAAAAATAAGATTTCTATCTGTCAATGTAATTATGTCGTTTAGCGTTTGGATTTTGTTACATTGGAAATAAGAAAAGAATGTTTTATTTTATTGTAAATCTTATCCCGCGGACATTTCATGATTTATTTTCAACAATATCTTTTGACGAATAAGAATTAAAAATATCTGAAATTACTCATGACTTTATGTGGAAACATATCACAGAACAAATTTATTTATAATTTTATAAATTTTCATTTGATTGTTTGCAAATCTTAAATAAAATAAAATGCAGAAAGCATTCAAAATTAATATTTGTAATTTTTATGTGTCTAAATGTCCCCCGATTTAGAAACCGCCTTATGACAGTCATTATGACCAAATATGACGTGTTGCATGTCATAACTATACATGACAGGCATTACACAACTGTCTTTAGATTCTCTAGTGCTAGTCACGTGCTTGTTACATACGAGTACAAGTAAATATACACGCCTGTGCTACATGTAAACGATCACTAAAACACTAAAAATAAATCTGTTTTTACAATGTGATGAATTAAAAGAATTGCGCCATTATAATTTCTGCCAACTTTTAATCAAGATAAACTTCTCAAAAGTCTTTTCTAAAATATAAACATTATTGGCATTCAAACAATTATGGAATGGAAAGATCTGGGCGCCATACTTTTCACGATCACTATAATGCTGCCAACGCTAATTTGTCTAATGTGTTTCTGTCAACTGTGCGTGTCACGGTGTAGATGGCGATTAAATTTCTGCAAAAATTGCTATCGGTCACCGATTACACTATCCGTGCAAGATCCCGTACACAATCCATTGTCCGTCCATCCGTCCATTCCACGATACAACATTCACACCATCGAACCACCGTTTATTCGTTATATTGTTGCATCGAACAGACATACATTACCGCCAGTAGTTCTATCAATTGATACACTACCAACATATGAAGAAGTTACTGAAGAATTGCCAAGTTATGATGAGGCTGTGAGGTGTAAGATCACACAAATTGGATGATTCATGTGGTTTATAAGTTTGTATTTTGTACATTTGATCAAAAGTTTCTGTGAAACTTTAACGATCCGTTTATGTAACTGTTTTTGGATAAAAATGTTGCAAATTTATAATGAATAAGTTCTAAATTAGTTGCTATAATTCAAATTATTATAGCACAACACAAATAAAAGTATCATGAAACTATAATAAGAACACCTGAAATGATTTGTACATGTCAAATAACTGTAAATATTCAACATTTCAAAGCATCATTAACTCATTATAAACTCATATGCATCAACTGTAAATGAGTTATATAAGACAGACACGTGAGTAAACGTGGTTATAGTATACACTTGCAAACAATATATACACACAATATATCTGCGAAAATGGTCAGAAAATTATTTGACAATGTAAAGAACATTTTTTGTATCCACGCTACTTCTACTCCATGTATAACCAGGATTAATTTCTAAAAAGTCGTCAAAATATTATTTCATTAAAATGATTATGGAGTGGAAAGAGATCGGTTTAATAATTTTTGTTATCGGTATAATGTACCTAACATGCATGTGTTTAATGTGCTGGATACACATTTTCATAAAGCCTATTAAATGGAATTTGATAATTAACAGTTTCAATATATGTCACAGCTGCAATCGCGCGCAGATCAGTGTTAATGGTGGCATTCATCCGCCCAACCATCAATGGAACATTGGAATTATTAATACAACATCTGTATCACGATATATTGGTACATTGGATAGATGTACGCTACCACCAGTTGTTCTATCAATCGAGACACTACCAACATATGATGATGTTACCAAGGTGAAACTCCCAACTTATGATGAAGCTGTTCGTGTTTCACAAGTTCATTAAATTTGTTTTCATGCATTTACTCAAGTTTTAATGAAAATTTTGCAATAATGCTATGTGTACAATTTAAAAAAAATTACAAAGTCTTTAAAGTTCTATGAAAAACGCACTATATGTGCACACAAATTAAGAGAAATTACATAAACACATGCTACTGAGTTGACATTTGTTTATAACGCAAGTAAATCGTTTTTATACATTAAAAACAGTTACAAATATTTTGCAATGCGACGAAATTAGTGATTTAATATTTTAGATTTTGATAAGCTACAAACTTCAACAACAGTAATTGTCATAATCGTACAGATCATATTTCAAAACGATCAACTCTTATGACATTATAATCCATTATGGAAGCCGATGACATTCCACGATTAATTTGTATCGTTCTAGCACTTATTTTCGTTTTGATTGTGTACATTTCTGCCATTATTATTGCTCTCGTTCTTGTTCTTGTTTTGTGTTTCGGTGTATTCGAAAGGCTGCACAGTACATGATTGACCGAATTCGCGGCCTATGTCAGACACAGACACAAAACATAATATCAACAGTTGACAAATCTCATGCAGTGCCGTTGCAGTGTAACATAGAAACTATTTTGCGAGAATGGTACTTTGCATGAAACGGAGTCGAATATGGAACATCCAATAAAAACAATTATACCCACAGTTGTTCTAACAATCGATGCACTGCAAACTTATAAAGAAGTTACATTGGACACAGGGTGGAATTTCAAAATCTGTACTTATAATCTATCAAATTTATGTTTATCATTGCCATGTACAACTTGCAAATATTAATTATTGTGCAACGTTATACTTCATTGTTTAAAGAAACGTTGATTGCAAAATATACACGATTGCAAACAACGTAAAACATGCTGTTCATTGTTTCAATAAGTCTCATTGTTTAGTTTACAACTCAATACACGCGTTTGTGTGTGTGTGTGTGCAAGTAACAAACGTATGACGTTAAAGCAAACAGCAACATAAATCCACAAAATTACAACAACTTTCATGTAATGCAAGATAAAATAAAAAGATAAGATGCCTTTTACTGCAAATTTCTCTGCATTTATTTGCAACAATTGAAATTTGCAATACCATCAACAACTATTTTGCACAAATTATTAAACCAACTACAATAATGGACGACGTCGCGATCAGCGGATCATTTGTTGGACTAATTCTCATTCTTGGACTCCCCATCATCATTGCATGTTTAATATGCATATATGCAACATCCAAAATGCCGCATAGGTGTGGTTGGATATATCTCCTTCACATTAAACGACGGCATAAGAGTGAATGCCCTATGCAAGGCCCAATATGTGTGATCGATATACCTCAAAGGAACATACGTCAAATAGAAGATCTAAACTCTCACTCGTCGATATATCATACAATTGGTAGAATATCCCCATCAGACGTGCATACAGTTGTGCCACAATATGTTATGTCAATGGATGGACGAGCAATGACGTGGACAATGCCAAACGACGTGCCACCAATGTATGATGTTGTTACTGAACTGCCAACTTATGAACAAGTACAGAAAGACAATGAGAACTAAATGGAGAGGGATGATCACTGTGCCAACTTAGAATAGTGCTTTTCCCTTTTATGTACAACGTTGATTTGAAAACATTTACAAATTAACATTCGCATATATTCATAATTCAAGTATGAGCCTGTTTAGAGAACGATCTACAACCAACCGAACAAAGATTTTGTAAAAAAACCGAGATCGTTATTTTTCATTTACCATAAAACGTTGTAACCAAAAACATAATGCAGGTCCTATAATTAGAAAAATTTGCGTAAAAGTGTATTTTGTGCGCAATAATTTCACCAAAAACACAGGCAGGGGAGGTGTCGTAATGTGTGAAAGTGGGTTTGTGCAAATCGTGTAGCGAAATGCCAAAGATCGGCCTGTCAATTTGGATACGGCTGGCCAAGATTAAACGATAATTGGGGTTACGGATGTCGGAAAAATGCGGTGTTTAATGTGGTGTATTTGAAGAAACATTGACACCCGCAACGGTTCAATAAAGTTGGAATTTTGTTACGGTAAATAGTGTTTTTTTGTTAATGAATATACACGATTTATTTGAAATGCCTAGAAATATTTTTTATTAACATTAATCGATTTATAAGAATATATTACACATGCACAGTTTGCACATTTCGAGGTCCGATAATATTTGTAAAATATGAATACAAACAAATTACAGAATAGCAGAAAAATATTACTTTCCCTTATTACTCGGATGTGGGTTTTCAAATATACTTCTAATCGTCTTTGCTTTCGCTTTTGGTTCGGCCTTTGGCTCGGGGTGAGGTTCTAAAAACAAATCAATCAAACATATGTTATTCAATTTGCAAAACTGACCATCTGCCCCTCTTTGACCCCTTGTACGAACTGGTGACAGTAATTCAACATCTAGAACTGGTATCGGTCCTTGATCGAAGTTCTCCACTTTTGTGCACGTGCACACCCCACATGAAGGGTCACAAATTGGACTTCCGTGTTCATTGTCTTTCAAAGGTTCCTTGAATAGGAAGTTTTCACAAGAAAATTCACGACAATGGATGAAGTTGCGGCATTTTACATCGGAGCCTTGTGGAGTGCTAAATAATTTGATTTTGTTTTTATCGTATTTATATCTTTATTATTTTATTATTTTAATGACCTACCATTTAGCATTAACACAAACTGTTAGCATGAACGCAAAGACAACAAATTCTTGGGTGTTCATTTTTGTGGTTTAGAAATTGAAAATGTTGATTTGCTGTTCTCGAATTCTCATATAAATACACTAAGTCGCTAAAAACTGGATATACTTTGCGTTAAACACGAATGGTAAAAATATAACAACCAGTTTCCTATTGTTTTACATTGCATGAAGGCGTGTCCAGATTTGTTTATTACAACAACAATTGTTTTATCCGCTCTCATTATTTTCATATAAACAAAAAACATTAGCAACAAGTTATTTTTGAACGAAATTATTACGTAGCAATATATTTCCATGGAAACGGAATATAAAAAATAACAGAATCGATAATATAAAACGTTGCCAGTTGTTCCACCTGAGATGAGTCACCCAGCACTAGAACTGGATAGTTTGCTAATTTATTTGCATTATTTCAAGTTCCGATAAAAAACATAAACCCCCACGAACCTGTTTTGACGCTCGTTTATTTGAACTTAGGGATTAGCGCATTTAATATATTCACGTATTATTTCACAACAATTTTCGTACTTTCTATACAACTATGACGCAGTATCACAACAATGAATGAGCATATTTGATATTCAAACTTGCGAACCACAATCATGATTATTAATCCAGTGTTTCTCTGTGCAAGAAATTCGTGTCTCCGTCTAAAATAACCTTTTCATTGCAATATACTAAACTGATTTTATTCTTTGCAGCTTTTTGAAATTTCGCCATCGTAAATACGTGATTGACGTAATATTATCGAACACAAAATGGTACTGTTAGACGAATTCTTTATAAAATTTGACGATAAATGGGGCACATATGCGCCAGGTGGAAAGGTAATTTGTGAAATGAAAATTTGTTACATTAACAAAATTAAAAAATTAAATTAAATACTATAAAATCGAAATTTCAGCTAACCGGAAAAGTGCACATCAGCACCCAAGAGGCATTATTCTGCGACTCAATTACTGTTCAATGTTGTGGTGCAGCAAGAATCTTCTGGTAATTCTTTGTTCGTTCAATTACTACATGAAAATAAAATCAGGATGCAAAAGGAGCATATACCACTTTACACAAGTAATAATCAAGAAAGTTTTGACGATCTTACAAGACTTGTCGATAGTTTGCAATTGGATGATATATCAAACGAGAACCAACCGGTCATTGTTAGAAATGTAGCATACAGAAATGAAAAAGTCTACTTCAATATGAATCAAACTGTGTGGAAGTGCGATGTTCCAAGCAGCCTAGACTATAATGAACAAATTGATCTGCTAATCGCGCGCTCAGGGTCTTATGGGTAAAACTGTTACTGATTTTTGCTGGAAGGAAAACAATTTGTAAAGATTGCATCGAAACGCACCAGTAACAGGTGATGAAGCTGAGCCAAAACTCGGACAGGGTAAACACGAGTTTTCTTTCGAATTTATTCTACCTGACAATCTACCTTCATCCTTTGATGGTGCAAATCAAAGTTGTTCTGTCCGATATTTTGTCAAGGTTTAAAGATAGTTTTTTTGGATCGTTTAAAAAAATTGTATTTCAGGCTCAAATAAAACAACTAAACCTGACAAAACTAGTTCGAAAGGAGCATTTCACCGTAGTAAAGAAAGTTGATTTAAATATGGTAAAATGTGAACTTGAAAATATAAAGAAATCCGACAAACTTTTGTATTTTCAGTTTCCAACAAGTCTAATCCCGACAACAATAATTGCCGATTGTTCAAATCCAATACAAAAACAATGTCTATGTTTCATATTTTACAATATCGATCGAATTAGCACAATAAATGCATCAATGAAACTGCAGAAATGCGCCTTTGTTCCTACAGAATCTACCGTTGTTGACATTAAGTTTAGCTGCTTTTGGCACGAAACTTTGTCTCAGGTAGCCAACAAAACTAAATTCAAATCACGATTGTTTTCCTTTTAGATAACACTCAGCTTAGTTCGCAATGTGCACTGCATTGGTTTCTCGGAAATCTCAGGAACGCGTGGAAAATGTACGAAAACAATTATGGGATCAGTGGAATTTGATAAAGACAGCCTTCGAAATGGGAAATTCATTTGGTCGCCGACCCTTATCGTGCCTGCAGCAACGCCGACAATGAATGACGAACCGGAATTAATGTCTGTCACATATGAATTGGTATGTTGTACAGAACATTTATTGCATTTGATTTTGATTTTAGGTTTTGGCATTTATGGATCAAAGCGGCATTGTGTTAGAATTGAATGCACCAATAGTTATTGGAACAATTACTGCGAAACATATCCAAGGAAGTGCAGTTGACAGCGAAATACAAGCAGTGGTTTAGATTCTCCTTAATTACTTACATTATTTATTAATCTTGGATATCATGGCTCATAAACGGGATGTATGTTGTGCTAAATAAAACAATTCACTACAATACCCTTACAACTGTACTAAGTATGTACAGATAAAATCATCTGATCACGAAATGCATAATACGCTACCAACACATTGTCAATCTTATCACTATGTATTCTATGCAAGAATTGTTCACCGAATACCACATCCAATTCATCAGCGATGTTCAATCCAATCGATGGTGTTGCTCCCTCCTTATGCGTATATTTGCCAAACAAGATCTCCCCAATCAGAACAACCAGCGCCAGAAGAGACAGGCAAACAATGAGTGCAAACGCGCCACTGAGTGCATACACATTCAATGGGACAAACTTCATCTCTTGATCATTGGACGGGTAGATGTGTTCACGGCATTCATCCTTCAATTGCGTTCCATCCATTAGATTAGTGATATAATCCATTCTCTCTGCAACGATGACGTTCAGCGAATCCAAGCTGTCTCGCCGTCGCTTGCTCAGCACTAGTGACATCCATGATGGAACTAATTCAGTCAATTCGATCACGGAGAAATCACCGCATGATGATGGCGCCAATTTTGACAAACGTTGGTTGATGGACATGATATTCTCAAATATTATCGTCCGCGAGGAGTTTATCAATTCGTAGTTGTCCGGATTGTCGGATGCTTCTAGATCTGGGGGATTTGCAAGCAGCGCCGATATCAAATCTGTCATGTTAGAATCTTTTATTATTTCGAACAATGCGTAGTAGGTGTACAAGTCTGATCGATGGTTTCTAATATTATCTGTCATCTCTTCCACCGTGATCTTACTTGGCATCTTCTGTAGCAATAACGTCTGCAGTAGATTACTCTGATAGTACGTTGTTGACAGCAGCACTGTGAATGCACAGTTTAATATAAGAATCTTCCTCGTTATTCCATCTTGATGTTTCCACTCAATCATGTTGCTGGGCATCAGTGAATGTGCCACATGCCAGCTTGTGTTTCTATCACATTTGTGCTCTCGTTGCTCGTTTAGAAATGATATCAGAGTTAAACACAACACAAATGCAAAGATCGTCATATACATCGTGAAGTGAATTCCCGCCATAAGTGCTGCGTGATTGATTTCGAAAATATGTGTTTGCTGCTTTCTCAACAGTGCACCATAACGTTCCTTGCCAAATGGTGTAGAATAGAGCCAATTATCGTATAGGTCCAGTGAGAGAGGGGAATATGTCGCCCATGTGTCAATTTCACCACTTAACACCCCATTGATGGCATCTTCACGTGCCGTATAGTTTATTGCATGCATTTCTAGTGCCAGTCCCTAGGATTGTTACACGATAACTGTCTAAGCCATTTTACAAATTACCTGCAATAGAAACACGACAAAATGTTCATTGGCGAACATGCCGGGGATGTTTGTGCATCTCGCAAGTTGATTGTCATGCAGAGCAGATTTCAAACAATATACGGTTTCATTGTAATCGGTGTGTGGGAATATCCCTACGGCTAAGTTTGTTATATTTGCGAAATTCATTTTGCTATTTTAGTTATTCCGCTTAGACTTGTAATGTATTTTTGTACAAATAATTGCGCGCACTGACGCATGGTATCGGTTAATAACATGTGGCAAACAAGAACAGCTTTTAGTATGCACGCTAGGATCACTTAGCGGCAATGTACTGCACGTCTGATGTATCCATTTCATTGCAAACAAAAATGACAGTGTGCTATTATAAAAAATGGAAGTGAATTGCACCGATGACCTGTAACTTTAATTAAATTTATTTTGAAAAACTTTTTAAATTTCGATAAATACCTTTGCGATAGGCGCATATGTGCTCCATTTATCGTCAAATGTTATATGTTATAAAGATTCGTAGCACCATTTTGTTGCAATTTTAAATTTCGACAAGATTTACATCACCCACAAACGATCGCGAAATTTCAAAATACTGCCAAGAATAAAATCAGTTTAGCATATTGCAATGCGAAGTTTTTCAACACGACACAGATTTTTGCACAGAAAACACAATATTAATATGATTGCTTGCCTACGTCTGTAAATTATTAAAAATCTGATATTATCTGTGTTCGTTAGGAAGCCGCACGTCGTTTTATTCAGAAAAAGGCGCACAAGACAGTGTCAGCAATCATAGCAATGACGAGAATGCGCCACAAGATTTGTAGAAAAGAAACAAAAACTAATAAATAATAATAAATTTAGCACCCGCACCAATCCCTCAAATTTTCTCAACGCGTGGAACATTGAAAGGAATGCCAACAGAACGAGTCAGTCAAGTTCAATGTTGGGCACGAGTGATTTACAGGCAAAAGAATCTGAGCGAAGACGGACTTCGACAGCTGTTGGGGAACACAACGGAGGGTCGTCAGAAACGCCTAAATGGAGCACGCCGAGTCCGTCGCAGACACCGAAGCCGGATAGGGAAATTTGTGAACTTGAGAGATGTTCATTTTTCGAAAATTTCGAAAAAAACGAAAATTCGGATGAGATACAAAGGTGGTGGGCAGAGTTTTGTAAAAATAAGGATGTTTGACTATTTTTTGCTTCACTTTTAGTTGTTTATTTTTATTTGTAATCAGTTTTTATTATTCAAAATTTATAATTCATTTATCATGGGTCATAAACGGGATTTATGTTGTGCTAAATCAAATAATTTACTATAATTTTTCGCACAGATGTATTAAGTGTGTACGGATAAAAGCATCTTATCACGAAATGCATAATACGCTACTAACACATTGTCAATCTTATCATCATGTATTCTATGTAAGAATTGTTCACTGAATACTAAATCCATTTCATCAGCGATATTCAATGGTGTTGCGCCCTCCTTATGCGTATATTTGTCAAACAAGATCTCCACAATCAGAACAACCAGCGCCAGAAGAGACAGGCAAACAATGAGTGCAAACGCGCCACTGAGTGCATACACATTCAATGGGACAAACTTCATCTCTTGATCATTGGACGGGTAGATGTGTTCACGGCATTCATCCTTCAATTGCGTTCCATCCATTAGATTAGTGATATAATCCATTCTCTCTGCAACGATGACGTTCAGCGAATCCAAGCTGTCTCGCCGTCGCTTGCTCAGCACTAGTGACATCCATGATGGAACTAATTCAGTCAATTCGATCACGGAGAAATCACCGCATGATGATGGCGCCAATTTTGACAAACGTTGGTTGATGGACATGATATTCTCAAATATTATCGTCCGCGAGGAGTTTATCAATTCGTAGTTGTCCGGATTGTCGGATGCTTCTAGATCTGGGGGATTTGCAAGCAGCGCCGATATCAAATCTGTCATGTTAGAATCTTTTATTATTTCGAACAATGCGTAGTAGGTGTACAAGTCTGATCGATGGTTTCTAATATTATCTGTCATCTCTTCCACCGTGATCTTACTTGGCATCTTCTGTAGCAATAACGTCTGCAGTAGATTACTCTGATAGTACGTTGTTGACAGCAGCACTGTGAATGCACAGTTTAATATAAGAATCTTCCTCGTTATTCCATCTTGATGTCTCCACTCAATCATGTTGCTTGGCATCAGTGAATGTGCCACATGCCAGCTTGTGTTTCGAGAACACGCAGGTTCTCGTTGCTCGTTTAGAAATGATAACAGAATTAAACACAGAACAAATGCTAAGAACGTCATATACACTGTGAAATGAATTCCCGCCAATAGAGCTGTGTGATTTATTGAGACAATACGTTGTTGCTGCTTTCTCAACAGTGCACCATAACGTTCCCTGCCAAATGGTGTAGAATAGAGCCAGGCATCGTATAGGTCCAGTGATAGAGGGCTATATGCCGCCCATGTGTCAATTTCACCACTTAACACCTCATTGATGGCATCTTGGCTCACTGTGTAGTTTATCGCGTGCATTTCTAGTGCCAGTCCCTGGGATTTGACATGATAACGTCATTTCATTTTACAAATTACCTGCAATAGAAACACGACAAAATGCTCATTGGCGAACATGCCGCGGATATTTGTACATGTCTTAAGTGCATTGTCACGCAGAGCAGATTTCAAACAATATACGGTTTGATTGTAATCGGTGTGTGGTAATAGCCCTACCGTTAATTTTGGTATATTTGCAAAATTCATTTTTGCTATTTTAGTTATTCCGCGTAACTACTTGTAATGTATATTTGTGCAATATAAATTATTGCGCGCACTGACTCATGTCATCTGGCAAACAAGAACAACTTTTAGTATGTGCACTAGAATCACTTAGCGGCGATTAACTGCACGTCTGATGTATTCATTTCATTGCAAACAAAGTCAAACAAACATGACAGCGGATATTATAAAAGTTCACCCGTGTCTTTCTCTGACTAAATAGTCATTTATTTATCTATAGAAATTAGTGTAGCTTTGTCTGTACTGAAGTTGCTACATTTTGTAACGTCAGCATTTATACCAATTAGTCAAACACTCACTAAATGCTTCTCTGACAATGAACACTGAAGGATGTACCCGCTTCGTAGAATATTGCTTTGTCATTTGAATTTGTATTGGCACAAATTTCAAAATGAAAATATTGAAACAAAATATAATCTGTTTACCAAGCATGATTGACAAGTCTACTCAAACATAAATACAACGAAAACGAGTTTTCATCAACGTGATTTTAAATTAAATGGGCAGTAATTATCAAAATAAAGAGCCGGTAATAATTTGAATCAGGTTTTCGATTTAGACTTATGTCATAATATACCAGGGTATTGAAGAGTAGAATTACATTTGAAATTAATTAAATTGTTTCATAAATCTAATCTCATTGTTTCTAATATTTTCACTTCTAACTGTTTCCAACTGCACAGATTATTTATATGAATTGCAACATATTGTGATTGTTTAATGACTAGAAATAAAGTATCACACGAGAGGAATGTTGCAAATTATTAGCTCCTTTTTAAACATTATCTAAAAGTTTGTCAACAACATAGTAAAATAAAACCAAAATAAAATGCACAACTGAAAATGTGCACATAAATATATTTTGCTCTTCCTGGTCATCTCTCCTATTGCTGTTTGACAAAACGTTAATATTTGAGTGCCACATAATAGATACACATCCATTTATCAAACATGGGTAAACACATGTGACTAGGATACATCGCTGCTGAAATTTTATTGATGCTCATTTGCAAATAAACTCAACTTTGCAAAAGCAAACATTAATTACACCAAAAATAAGCGTCTATTCATAATATTTGTATTGATAGCTATAAAATTATTAAAGGTCTAATAAATTTTCAGCCATTGATTATGTTACAAATTTTAAGACTTATTGAATCATTTCTGTAAGTTATTAAAAATGATTTATTTACAATTATTTAGCATGAATTCTTTGACCATTTGTTAAACGATCACATCTAGAGAAACAATATGGAAATCAAAAGTATTTAATTATAACATTGAATTTACAGATGAACAATATGGAGGTAACTACAATATTGCGACGGAATATAATTTACGAAGAAGCTGACGTGCCAGCATTTTTGAGGATTAAGGAATCTGAATCGTGGTTTCGTGTCATCTTCTGGTACATTATATTTGCTGTATTTATGACAATGTGTGTCATTAGTGTCTACACACAGTGGAATGAATTTATGAATAATCCCACTGATACAGGTGACCTTTTATTTCCTTTCTGTTTATTTTACTGGTTTTATTTCCTTTTTCATTTATTCATTTTCTTCAAACAGGAGTGACGATCATTCGAAGTACAGAATTACAATTACCAAATATGAGTTTATGTCTTTCTGGTTTCCATGATCTACCAATGAATATTGTGTGGTCACCAGAAATAGACAGCACGGCCAATGGACCATCGTGGATTTACAAATTGTCACTTTATGTGGAATTGGAATTGAGATTAATGAATGCACTTTATGGAAATGTTCTCTCTGCAGAATGGCGCTACTACACATTTATTTATGTGGAAGCATATGTACGAGCTCTACTTTCAATTGAAATGAACGGAGCAGAAATTGTACCGTGGTATGAAGATTTTGAACGATATGTATTGAAGACATTTAATAAATACAATGTGACAACAAAACAACTAATTGAAAAGTACGCTAGCGAACTGTTCCGCGTATCAAAGTGCGCCAGTTCTTGGCCAGAAGATACAAAATATACAGTTTGGCCATTCATCGATAATCAGAAACCCAATGAACGATGTCTCTACGTGTCTGTTCAGATCACAATCGACCAAACAATTTCAAACCGCAAAAAAGACGACATATTTTTACACAACTGTCATTATGACGCATATCACGCACCGCTTATAGATGAAACATTGGATTTATTGCCGTTAAATCAACAACCAGAAACAACGATAAATCCATTTAACAAAGACACGGTTGAAGATGGAAAGCGCGAAAAAAACAACGTTTGCAAAGGTTATGATGATCGAATGATCTGTGATGAATGCATTGGCCCCGACATATTTTCCTGTGGCGATGGTAGGTGCATTCCAAAATCATGGCGCTGCGATAACAACCAAAACTGTGCCACAAATGCAGATGAAGCGAATTGCACCAAAATAGATATCGTCAATGCGACATTACATTGTTGTGGCTATTCAGGAAAAGATCCCTGTCAACCAAGTCGACTGTGTGACGGTATTATCGACTGCACTTATACATTCGAAGATGAACTCAATTGTACTACATGTGCCGGCTTTGCATGTGGTGACGGACAATGTATTTCACCTCGATACCGGTGCGACGGAAAGCGTGATAATGAGCGTCCATATCTAGGGCTTAACCCCGTATTTCTTAATGACTACTGTTTAAACGGTGCCGATGAGCGATCATGTGACACGGTCTTGGACAAATGTCCAGAATATGAAAATGGGTTTCGGTGTGCAAATGGAATATGTTTACCATCAGAACAGCGATGCAATAATGAAGATGACTGTGGAGACTTGTCAGATGAACAAAATTGTCGACGATATGGGTATCCAGATGTCTGTTCCGATCTTATAAAATGCGAAGACACATTCAGTTCGTGCTACACAAGCGCACAACGCTGTGATGCGAGGTATGATTGCTATAATTCACACGATGAGCTGAACTGTACGACATGTGAGACACCAATGAAGAGATGCAATATGACAAGGGAAAATGGTGATCTGATATGCTATGGTTCCGATCGGGAATGTGACGGCAATGACGATTGTGGAGATGGAACGGATGAGCAGAATTGTTGTCACACATTTGAGTGTGACAATGGTACAACGTGTGTACCAGACAATGCGAGATGCAACACAACATTTGAATGTAAGGACAAAAGTGATGAATTTGGATGCACCGTTGTGTCTGGGGGATTTGACTGCGGCTCAAACTATCATATTGACCACAAGTTGAAATGCAATGGTGTTACTGATTGTCCAGATATGCGTGATGAATTGAATTGTCCGACAAATATTTCCACAAACAATATTTGTGACGCGATCAAGTTTCTTCTACCAAAATGCGAAAACTACAACGCCGGATGGTCACCAATGGCACATGGAGGAAATTGTCGAATGAATAAATTACCGTGGCGAATGCGAAGTTCATTTGCGGCATTAAAACAGACGAATCAGGCGGACATATTGTGTGATGGAGTACAAAACTGTGTCAATGGTATCGACGAATTGGCATATATTTGTGGCAATTATCAACTTGCCGTCGCTGAAGTGAAACCATCTTACATGATTTTGGCAGTATTCCCTGGAAGCGCTAAAGAGGTCCCTACAACACAAGTCCCTACAACACAAAGCCCTACAACAGAAAGTGCTGCAGAAGAGACAGATGACACTCCAGCACCAGAAACCCCAACAACAGAAACCCCGACAACAGAAATTCAAACAACAGAATTGCCAACAACAGAAACCACAACGGAAGAAACCGATCCAGGCGACTTATACTACGGCGTCTCAATACCGGTTTCATTCACCGATTGTATAGAAGCGTGCGTTTATTTGTCGGGTGACAACAAAACATTTATTGACATTGGTTTATCATACACAGTTGATGAGAACATGATTTGGGTCGGTACTTGCACCGCGTTATTTTACTACTCAGAAGATAATCGTTGTGAATTAATAAGCGACATTGAATGTACACAAGAACAGATCGATAAAAATATAGTTAGTGAACAATATCGTGTAACAAGAATATTCTATTCTTAATTGCAGTGCGGATACAAAGCAAGGTATCCAGAGAACGATACATTGGATGTGTACTACGAAAAAATTACAGGCGTGCGGTCTTCATATCTGAACGAAACAGACGCATCAAATAGAGGCAAAATTCTACAGAACGGCTACGGTTTTAATGACACAAATAAGTACGTATCAGATGCATTTCTATACTGCCAACAATTGCCAATGGGTTAGTCGTTATTTAGATGACATTACAATTTACAATTTGCAAATCTTTACAGGAACATCAATTATTAGCCGTTGTGAATACTACTTTTTAATGTACAAAAATGAACTGCAAGCAACTCAAGAGTGGAATGTGACAGTGACATTGGGTTCACCGACAGCCACTCCACAATTGTACAATCTACCAACAATTACTACAACAACGGAAAAGGATTATGAAACGTTAATGTCCAAAGTACAACATTTCCTGCTGATTGACGACTGTAACTCGGACGACATTTCAACACGACAATGTGAATTAATGTGTCAACGAACATTGATTCACAAAAAATGTGCACAATGTTATGCCTCATCTCTTCACACACAATTATTGGGTGTAAATGTTGACAACGATGGCCGAAATGTTGAATGTACAATAAATGATTATGCAATATGTAATCAGAAAACAAATGACACAAACAATGAACTGAAAGAATGTCTGGCATCATGTCTTCCTGCCTGTTCATATTGGAAATACGATTTGTCCGTTCTCCCACGTGATAGGGGTAGCTATGATCAAATAGGGACAACAGTGATCGCCCCAATTGGAGAATATATAGAATTTACGCAAAGTCGCGCCTACACTTGGTTCAAGGTGATTGCCGATATTGGCGGTTTAATGTACGGTTTCTTTGCAAATGAATTCGCTTGAAAATATTCACCTATTTTAGGGAATTTTGGATCGGTGTTGGTCTCATGCATGTTCTGCATATTACAATCATCATTTACGATGAGGTGAGTGCAATATCTTTCCTTCGTTATTTAATTTGCAGACGACAAAAGTGTTGCGACAGCGTTTGTTTCGTCGAAGAATTGCAAATGTGATGCGTTTGAATAAAATATTGGCAGTTGGCGATGTCAACATTGATATGCCAACAGTCGTTGATACAACAGAAACTGATTTGAGAGTGGAAGTTGAGAAATTAAAGTTGGTTGATTAAACAAATCGTTTGCCGCATTTCTTTAATTTTTATTCAGAAACGAAAATCAGAAATTCAGAAACGTCATTCACGAAACTAATCAGAAACTTGTAAAACTAGAGTTTGTTTATTAAAGCTTTTTATGAATTTTTTATCTATTTTTCGTTTCAGAATGGAGTTTCGCGAATTTAAACACAACGCGCAATCATCGGCTGGGAAACGACGGAATAGAATTGTTGTAAAGGGGAATTACTGAAGCTTTGATATAACTGTGTAACTTTATATAACTGTGTTGTTTTTACATTTTCACATTGGTGTGTGGCGGACCAACACCAACAGTGTATGCACCAACAGTAGTGTGCGTACAAAGTTTGAAACTTATGATAGTTAGTTTTGTTATCTATAGTGTATAGTTATATATTCTTCTATATGAACTTCTATAACTTCTGTCCTACGCTGTTTTAATGTTTCTGCTGTGAAATGTTTATCTATTTATTATTCATGTTTTTTTTCTACTTCGTCGCAACAAAGACAATTTTTGTTAAGTTTATTGTTAATTCTAAAAATGTAGAAATTCAAGATGAAAATATTTAAAAAAGTCTCTCTAATCTACACTCTCCCACGTGTTAACAATGCTTGAACACAAACGCTCCTCCTTTTCCTGCTTCTACCATAATCCTATTGATGTACTTGTAAACACAATTGACACAAATCTCACCATGATTTTGCAATTGTCTACCTGTCATCAGCGCGCCATCTCGTTGTCGGCATGCTACCACAACCAGTTAATGTACATATATGTATAGAAGATCATATTCACTGAGTATATTCGAATCAATATTCGCATGTTGGACCAACAGACGAACATTTCTCTCGGTTCGTTGTTTACAATCCATAATGCTTGATCAATTAAAAATAGCAAATTTTAAAGCAATTGCATACATTTGATTTTTGCTTTATTCAAACATGTAATGAAATTGTTCTGGTGGTTCAACTGTTTCGGTTTTAATACATATTTATTTTACATTCTTCGTTTTTATATAAAGTTGTAAAAATAATTGAGCTGTTAAAAAAAGTCATTAAAGACGCATTCATGACAGAAACCTGAAACCTGCATTTTAGGGTCACAATATTACAGAACAATTGCTGAAAATCAGAAGCCGCGATGACGATGATTCCCTCATCATTCTCGCAATACTTGTGCCATTTATTGAACATCTCACCGATGACGCAGTGTTGTAAAATTGTCAACAAATTAACATGTTAACACACACACGCACACACACACGCACGCACACACACGCACACACAATCAAGAGCAATAAACAACTTTCTTTTACAGGCATGCACAATAGTTGTTGATGTTGCTAATTTTATTGCTCAGCGTACACTCTTTGAAGTATTTAAAGGACATTTGAAATAAGTTAACTTATGTTTCCAGATGGGAAAAAATATTGTTTAAAAAAAAATGCAAACCACAAAAACGCCTGCATCGCAACCTCAAAAGCCGTTACTTGTGCCAACGACACTTGGTCAAAGTATTGTTAAATACATCGCCGCAGCTTTTGCCATATGTAGGTTTCATCTTATAAATGAGACTTTAAATTCATAAGACTTTAAATTTGGCTAAAATTATGACACTAATTAACCGGTGCTTATGGTAATTGAAGTTTGGCCAGATTTAATTAGGATATTAGAAACAAATATTGCACATTCGTTGTTTTTCTAAATTTCAGTTTACATTATTTCCGGCGTAATTCTGCTCTTCTTTGGCGTTTGCGCTGTTGTTGGAATTTTTGAGATGTAAGTTTTGCTTTTACGAAATTATTTTTATCGCATTTTTATAAATGATTTGTAGACTCCTCGCAATAATCATATTTGCATTCGAAGTGATTCCGTATTTTAAACTGGCGAGCTCTTCAAACGTTGCAAGATGGTGTGCAAATGTTGCAGCGTGGATTCGCGTTTGTGTTTATTCTGGGTAACTTGTGTGAATAAATTGGAAATATTTTAACACACACACACACACACACATGCACATGCAGTTTCGCGCTTTTCTTGCTAATTTCACTTCTGGCCTTCTGCTACGGACCACTTGTTATCATTGACTTAATTGTTTGTATCATATTGGCAGGCGCAGTTGGTCTAGTGCATATTCAGTGTAACTGTAGCGACGGGTTTGTTTTATTTTACGTACAACAGTTGTTAATTTTTGTTAATTTTTAGCACAACACAGTCTACTGTAACGACAACAGCACCGATAAAGGTGTAATTATCTGATTTTGGAATTGTTTTGAAATCGCATTTTTTACCAAAAATTCACTTGGCGCATTAAAATCTACAATAGTTTACAAATGAACCGGATTATTCAAATTTATCGCAACGTGGGACATTCTTTTCACAAGATATTAATCGGAGTAATATTTGAACATCAGGAACATAATCATGGCGGTATATTTACACATGTTTACCTTCCCGACAACCCATTTACTACCAGCTAAACAATAAACAAAACTGGCGTGTGTGATAATGAATAATATCATATGTCAAGTGATTGAGAATGTCTAAGTGTTTCTTTCTTTACAAAGTAAGGTAATATGTATCCAGATAGAACAGAACATTTATCAAGTGCACAATAAACATCTGTATCGCTATTGATTAAGAATGTTAATGAATGTAATGATGTATCTGTTGATAGTAACACGTTGCAATAAACTTGTGTCGACGCAGCTCGTCAACCCCGGCTTGCTTGCAGGATCACAAAGTCAATCGTCACAGAGTAGTGGACAACGACCAGCTAGCTCAGTGAATACAGCGAGCGTCATTTCCAACACAGGACAGCAATGCAACGATAGTGTCGAATCTGATCATCGTTGTAAAGAATTAACAAATGATGTTAAAAGTAAGTATAAGTAAGCGCGCATGAATGGTGATATTCGTCAATGCATTTTGCAGATATTTACGCAGCATACAATTCAGCATTTGATGGCTACAATAAACATGTTCGCCCAGTTGCACGTAGTACAATTAATGTGTCATTAGCTCTGATGTTGTTTAGCATCGATGAAGTTGTGTGTTTAATTCAATTTTATTTATTTTATTAAATTATTCATTTTTGTGCACATTTTGTAGGACGAACGAAAAGAGACGATCACGTTAAATGTGTGGACAGAAGTGGTTTGTTAATCATTTTTGTCATTTTTATAAATAATAATAAATTTTGAAACTCTTACATTTTGTGTAAAAACAGATGTGGCGCGACGGCGAACTTGTGTGGGATGTGAATGAGACAAATATTCAAAATATTCGTGTACCAGCAAGTGACATTTGGTTACCGGATTTGATGTTTAATGGAATGTAAGAAAATTATAAAAAAATAAATTGGTGAACAAATATGTCCCCATACAGATTAGAGGAAACGTTCAATCCGCCAAAAGGTGAGACAATCGTGTCGATAACATATGAAGGTAAATTGAAAATGAAACTTCTCCAAAATACAAAACAACAGGCGACGTGCGCGTGTTATACAATCAAGTGATAAAAGTCCACTGCAAATACAACATTATAACGTTTCCATTTGACACACAAAAGTGCATCATCAAATATGCACCATGGGAACATAATGCCACAGAAATATTTGTTTCACCTAATGCGAAAAATGGTGGCGATCTGAGTGTGTTTGAGGTTCAAGTTTTCACATGTCCATTCTCACTCTCAAATTTGAATTCGTATCCTAGACAAACACCGAATGGAATATACTTGACTATCATTCAACGACAAATCTTTATCACTACGATGGACAGCAGTACTCTGAGGTACACTGGATATTGGAAATAAAACGACGACCGAATTATTATGTTCAGGTTATTGGTGAACATTGTAATTTATCAAGTTCGATATATTTTTAGGTACTCGGTCTGCCAACATTTGTAATCACAACATTGGCAATATTTGGGCTGTTTGGGCCATTTGCCTCCAATGGTGACAGAGAAGAGAAGGTGAGAAGACAAATAAACGTGCAACATTCGCAGATCTCAATGGGATTGACAACAATGCTGAGTATGTCCCTAATTCTGATGGTTGTCAGTGATACGATGCCGAAAACATCAAATACACAACCTTTGATTAGTATGTTGATAATGAGAAGTGTAAAACATTTCCAATGAAATACGCAGGTTTGTACATTCTTATCGAACTATTGATCAGTGCTGCGGCAACATCAGTCACCATACTAATCCTAATACTTCATAGGAAGGCGTTATCGGTATGTGCATCATTTTATATTTTGCAATAGAAACAATTTCAACAAAATTTGTAGGGTGCATACCCACCAAAATGGTTGACATTCGTCCTATTTATTGATGTACAAAGAATGGACGACGTGCACAGTGTCAATGGTACAATTACAGCAAACAATGGGCATGCTGAATCAACTGATGTAATGGTTGTTGGACACAGTTATACAAACGATAAAAGTAAATATTGCAGGAAAATGAAGTATCATTGACATCAAAACCACTCCGACCAACGGTAATTATCCTTACATGATAATAACTAAAACAACACCAACTTATAGAATGCACAAATCATCAACATATTTGCAATGTTGTCATCAATGCAAGACTCTATACAAATATTCTTATCACGTCTGGACGAAGTGGACAAACAGGCATATATCAATCAACTGTATCGTCGTATCTGTGACCGCGCTGATATTCTTTGTGCGACGGTGTTCCTTGTCGTCAATACTGCCATCAGTGCATGGTTCATTATGAATGATCATCAAAGTTAAGGGGAATAGGGGAGATACAATGGTGATATAAGGATATCAACTTTCTGTGAAGTAGTTTTCATCTTATGGTACTCTTTTTTTTTATCAACAGAATTACAGTATTCGTAGAATATCTAATAGGAAAGGGCAGACGTTGTAAAAATCGATGTTTCGTAAAAATAAACAATCAGATAATTGCATACGTTGTTACACCGCCGGTTATATTTTGCATACTGTGCAAATTCATTTTTGTGGGTTTTAATGCACGAATGTTATGTTTATTGCTACGGTTTGTCATTTCAAAGTATTTGTACAATGTTTTACATATAAAAGTGACAATTTATTGGACTATCTATAATAGAGCTGCTTTTAACGCCAGTAGAGCATTATAAGCTTAGGTCAACACGTTATTTCAATAAATTTAAAAAAAAGCAACTGTCATCACGAAAGTTGTAGTTCATGGTGTATCATTTGCCATTTCTTCAAGAATTTTCTCGTAATATGCAAAAATTCTTTTCCTTGTTTTCGCTGAAACCGACTGCCCAACGTTGAGACGGATTTTAAATGGCGCCACAGTTACTTCGTTTCTCTCACAATTTTGTGCCACAAATTTATGAAACACTGTTTCCCCAGCGAACAGAATAATTGAAACGAACAACAGTATCCCCAGCATGACAAAAGTGCCCGTGAATTCCCTAATTTTAAGTGCCTTGAAAGTCGGATCAGGCTTATAAACAGGGAACAAATGTTTATCACATTCTTCGTCCAATTGAAATGACTGAATATACTCATCAAAATACGGCATTCTCTCTGCTACAATGACATTCCACGATTCCAACATAGACATCTGTTCTTTCCTCATAACGATGCCACTCAGTGGTCTTGCCCATCCATCAAATTGAACGTACATATAGTTCGCGCACTCTTTTGAGGGGATTTTCGATAGCAGATCTAGGAGTTGATTTTCGGTTCCAAATTCGAGCGCATTATGTGCATTAATTATGTCCAATATTGAACCGTTCGATTCATATAATGGTGGATGTACGCGCAAATATGCGTCCAATGCAGGTGATAATGTGGAAATTATTTTCAGTATCGTAGCATTGGGGAAAGGAACGAGAAGCTTTTGGCGTCCAGATAGAAGCGATGCTTCAATGTCATTAAATGTAATCACTGGCGATGGGTAGGGAATCAGATGTTGTTCGGACAGTTTTGCTTGATACAGAGACGATAAAATCAAAATTCCGAATCCACTCGTAGCCATCAGCAACTTTCGTGTCATACCAATCTGTTTCTTCCAAAAAGCGCCGTTGCTCGGAAAGATGGACACAAGTAGTCGCCAACTTGAATTTCTATCGTTCGAATGCAGAAATCTCTCGTTAAACCACGAAACAATGAACAGCAGCATCAAAATCGCGACCAAAAATCCATATATGTCCAAACCAATACCAGCCGTTACAGATTTCGTGTCAATGAAGAATGTTCCCGTCTGTTGTTTCATCAGTACACCGAAATTTTCAACCGAAAAGGGCGTTGTAAAAAGGAAGTCCTCATATCGATCATTCAATAAAATTAAACCGCTGGTAAACATGTCTACAATCCCCGACTGCAAATCTCCAAGGTTGCCCGTCCACGTTCTATTTTCTTGACGAAAGCCGGTGCCAATTTTTTTCGTCATAGCGACTGGATGCAACGGAACACCCTGTTTGTGAAATAATAATTTTATTTATTGCAAAAACAAGTTCATATCTAACCTGAAAGAACATCAACATTGCGGATAGCGTGTCCGTGAGACCTTCAATTCGACTGCAATTGCGTTTCCATTCTCTGTCCAACCAGTGTCGCATGCAAAACGATGTTCGATTAAAATCCACTGTTGCTGGTATGCCGGCGGTTATGTTTTGCATACTGCGCAAGTTCATTTTTATGTAGAATTACGAAAAGTGTTGTTAATGCTCTAATGTTATTTCTGTAATGTGTCATCGCGTAGACTCTATCACTACTATTCTGCCTTCTGTACTTAGTGGCAGAGTAAATATTTGTACAATGTTTTATACACAGATGGAGCACTTTTAGCGTCAGTAGAAAAAAAAAACACGTGATACCCATGAGTTTGAAATAACGAAAGAATATCACCATAACGCGTCACCGTCGTTCTCATTATTTGCAATTTCCTCCAGAATTTTCTCGTAATATGTGAAAATCGTTTTCCTTCTTGTCGCTGAAATTGAGTGCCCAATATCTAGACGAATTTTGAATGGCTGAATAGCTTCTTCGATTGTTTCACTTTGAAACTTGTGAACGACTGTCTCGCCGACAAGCACAAATATCGAAATTCCACAAAGTATAAACAGGAGAGCAAAAGTAGCCATAAATTCGTCCAATTTCAATGATTTATAACTCGGATCTGGTGTGTAAACGGGGAAGATTTGGTTGTGACATTCTTCACTCAATTGTGCTGAGTGAATGTACTTGTCAACATACGACATACGCTCTGCAACGATGGCATTCCACGATTCTAACATGTGGATTTGTTCCTTTCGCATAATCAAGCTGGCTATCGATTTCTCCCACGTGTCTAATGCAACGTACAAATAATTCGAGCACTCATTATCAGGAATGTTCGCCAACATACCAAGCAGAAAGCTTTCCGGTGCAAATTCTACCCCATTGTTCGCATTCACCGCGTCCAATATGCGACTATTGTCCGGTTCATACAATGGTTCATGTGTACTGAAGTACGTCTTCAATGCGGGGGAATATCGAGATAGAGAATGCAGTACCGATGCATTAGGATATGAGGCGAGCATTTTTAGTCGACCAGATAATATTGATGCTTCAATGTCAGTGAATGTAACCACTGGCGAGCGATTTGGGATCATGTGTTGCTCGGACAGTTTTGCTTGGTACAATGATGAAAATACCAGAACCGCAAATCCAGCTGTTGTCATTAGAAGCTTCCTTGTTGCACCAATCTGATTCTTCCAAAATGCGCCATTGCTTGGAAACAGCGATAAAAGTAGTCGCCAAGTGGAGTTTCTTGCTGTTGAATATTGACATCTTTCATTGAACCAGGTCACAATGAGTAGAAACAGCAAAATAGCAGCTAGAAAGGCATAAATTTCAAAACCAATGCCCGCTGTTACAGATTTTTCGTTAATAGAAAACGCAACATCTTGTCGTTTCATGAGCGCGCCGAAGTTTTCTATTTTAAATGGCGTGGTGAACATGAAATCGTCAAGCCGGTCAGACATTACATTTACACCGTGTGTGCAAATGTCCACAAATCCTGATTGTAGATCGCCAAATATCCCTGTCCACGTTCCATTGTGTTGACGAACGCCGTTGCCGTGTTTGTCGAGCGCCAGCGGTTTTACAGTTATACCCTGTTTGAACAAAAGCTTGTTGCAAATTTCATGGTTAATGTCAAACCTGAAAGAACACCAACGTTGCCGCTATTGCGTGTTCAATCTGACTGCAATTACGTTTCCATTCTCTGTCGAACCAGTTACGCATGCAAATCGATGTAAGATTGAAATTCCCGAATGGCGCTACTCCGGCGGTAATGTTTTGCATGCTGCGAAAATTCATTTTTATTTGATTTGATTAATTTATCCGCAACTGTTGCTACAATGTTGTTACACTTTGTCATTTCACTAACAGCATTTTGATATTCCGAAGCAGAGTCAATATTTGTGCAAGCGACAATTTATGTATGTGACATTCATGTCAATGATAAAGCCAAAAAAGCGACTAGAATAAACACGGTATTTTATTTATTTTATAACAACACCCACGCTCTCTCTCCCAGTGCAGTTGATCTCCGAACAGTGGCAGTGTCACAACTGGCAACATCATCCATGTACACTGCAATAGTCTGTCGTACAATCATGTGACTGGAGATGGGAATGAGACAGCGAGGAACGTGGGAAGGACGAGAGACGAGTGATTATATTTTGGGTGAGAAGGAATAGATATTGAGAAATGGAGCAATTTGAACACGCAAAATGTCCAATATACTAAAGCGCCGTAGATTCTTTTTATGAATAAACTGCATTTTCGAAAGTACACCTGACATTTATTGACAATTATTGAACTGTATCATTGTGGTGTTGTGCAACGTACCACTGCAGGTATTAGTAATGATGCTATACGCCCAACGCGCTAGTTACTTTTGCTGCACCCTGTATAAATATAGATAACAGTCTTATGCTTTACTCTTATAAATGTGCATATATCGATTTTATGCTTGAATTCACGCATTATTTGGAAGTTGAATGTGCAACACAATAAAATACAACTCGCAAAATAAAACATTTCAACATGGTGTTGGTATCAAACTTTGTCTCCGGAGCTGGAACATATGCTGGCTTATGTGAGTTGTTTATTCTTCAACTACAATTTTATGTGTGACACAGTTAGTATCGGCATTGGAATCCTTACATTTTGGTATGGAGCTCTAGTTGGATTGTGCATACTTGTTGGTATTATTCAAATGTATGTGCGCATTATTTGTGACATTATGATAAAACCGCATTTCTTCTTGATTAAGCCCAGGACCAGGTCCCGCAATGCGTAGCGAGCGAGCAACGATTGATTTACTGCTGGGGTTCCCCGCGAGACGAAGTTTGGCCCTAGAGACTTGTAGATAAATGCGGTTTTAGTAACATTTAGTGCAAAAATGCTCTTGGGCTTAATCAAGAGGGACGGTTAATAAAGAAGAAACACGGTGTTTTAGAATAGTCGGTATCATAACCATCATAATCGAATCGTCAACATACCTAGAAACAAATATAAAAATTGTGCAAACATTGGGTTCAACACCGATTGTGGCCCGTATACTTATCTACGGATGGTGAGACATGTCACATGTGTGCGACAATTTGTTGATTATTGTTTGTAGTTTCGCCATTTTCCTAATCATCTCACAATTTACGATGTGCCTTTGGGCTTTCATTATACTCAACATGCTGTCGTACATTCTACTAACAATTATTATGATCATTGTGCGCGTGAGAGGAGAAAGGTTTGTCGCATTTTGTAAATATTTCTACACTTTTATAGTACATAAACGCACACCTGAGATGTGCTGATCACGTGGGTTGTGAGATACGTAATATATGTGTGTGTGATATTACTCTGTCCCTTTTTATTTTATCGATATGTTGTTGTTTGAAAACATGACCAAATAAGGTTATCCAATGTTTTTCGTGCTTTTCAACTTTGTCTCCAGATTTTTGGGTTTGTTGCATTTTTCAATTCAAATAATAAACTTAATGCTCAAAGTGAGTTGGCATTTTTCTGGTGCAATATTTTTGACGAAATTTACAAGAGTAATAACCGAGAGTAATAAATCAAATCAAATAAAGTGCATCCCAGAATTGTTGCAGCGAATATTCTCTATACAATGTGGCGATTCGTCAAAAAGCAAACAAAATAACACTTATATTTGAATTTAAAATGTTTTAGTTTTCTAAAAATCTATTGTTTCCGTCCACCAATTCTGGTTCATGACAATTCTTCTCCGCCCTTGTGCCTTTGGTGACGGTGCACCATCGCGTTTCAATTCGCGGATGTCATTTCTGAAGTAATTGTTTTTTAAAGGTTGCTTCAAAATAAACAAACTCCATTCTCGTGCGCTTTTCTTTCAACAACTTCAATTTCATCAAAATCTCTGAACTTGGCTGTGTTTCAACATCGAAAATTGAATAAACATTCATGTTTGTTTCGCCGGAAGCGATGACCGGCGGTGCTTCAACATTGTTATCCCCCATTAATTGGCTCACGTGCATCACATTTGCGATCTTGCGGCGTAACAGACGCTGCCGGAATGTTTTTTTGATCTGCAAACAATGAAATTGTAAATGGAAATTATGAAACTCTACTTACCTCATCGTAAATAATGATTACAATGTGCAAAATGTGCATGAGACCAATGCCGATCCAGAATTCCCTAAAATCAAATAGGAGAATGTACAAAACTTACATTAAACCGCCAATATCGGCGACAACTTTAAACCAAGTGTACGCGTAACTTTGTGTAAATTCGATGTATTCACCAATTGGGGCAATGACTGTTACACCAGGGGACCCTGTTGTTGCTCGGGGTAAAACTTCTAAATCATATTTCCAGTATGAACACGCGGGTTGACAATCTGCCAAACATTCAGTCATTCTGTCATCAATCTCGTTTGTTTTCTGATTACACTTTGCATAATCATTAATCGTGCATTCAACACTACGACCATCATTGTCAAACTGAACACCCAACAACTGTGTGCTTAGTGCCGATGCATAGCAGTTTGGGCATTTTGTGTGAATGAATGTTCGTTGGCATATTAATTCACATTGACGCGTTGAAATTTCGTCAGAGTTGCAATTTTCAATCATTTGGAAGTGTTGCGCTTTTGACAGTCGAGCCTCGTAATTGTTCTCCGATATTGTTGTTACTGTCGGCAAATTGTACAATTGTGGATTTGCTGTTGGTGATGCTAATGTCAATGTTACATTCCACTTTTTCTCCCTAGACCACCCGAACGTCGCTAGTTGCAACAAGTAGTATTCACAACGGCCAGCTATTGCAATTCCTGTAAATTAAGTAAGCGTTCGTTTTCAACCACAAACAAATGTCTTTTTCTCACCCATTGGCAACTGTTGGCATTCAGTAAAAAAGTCATTTGCATAAAAGAAAAAGATGTCCGGATAAATGTCCCATATAGCTTTCCCGCTCTTCTCCGCTATCACTTTATTAAGATACGGTGCTCTCATTTCTGTTATTTTCTCATAACGGAAAATAAACCACGTGTACAGATCGATTTGCTTGCACTGTTAATCAGTTTAATATTGTTGCTACACAAATTGTGACACTAACCGTCTGTCTGCCGATCTGCTCGGCCGTACAGTCATCGTAGCTGATTAATTGACACATATTTTTCAGCACGTAGTACGCTATTGCGGCACAATTACCGTACCACATTGTGTTGTTGCCAGGTGCAAATGGTAATCCAATGTCAATGAATGTTTTACTGTCGCCCGACAAATATACACACGCTTCAATGCAATCGGTGAATGACAATGGAACCATAACGCTGTAAACGTACTTTTCATCGTCTAAAATGTTTCATAATTCGTTGTATTAAGTAAATCGAAATTACTCACATATCGTCGTGATGCTTGTCAACTTCATGTGCGATGGTTTCACTTCTGAAATTGAAATGTTGTAATTTCCACAAATAAATGCCAATTCGTCGATTCCATTCGCACAATTCGGTATTCCATCACACAATAAATTCGTTTGATTTGACAGTTTTAATGCCGCGAATGAACTGCGCATTCGCCACGGTAATTTGTGCATTCGACAATTTCTTCCGTGCGCCATTGGTGTCCAACCGGGTTTGTAATTGTCGCATTCGGGTAGAAGAGATTCGATCATTACACAAATGTCGTTGTTGATGGTGATGTTTGTTGGACAATTTAGTTCGTCATTCATATTCGGACAATCGGTAATCCCGTTACACTTTGCCGTGTTGTCAATGAAATACTGTTCACCACAATCAAACTGGCTACTCAGAAGTAAACATGCCATTTCATCGCTTTTGTCCTTACATTCAGTCGTTGTATTACATTTGGCTGCAAATGGCAGACACATTGTGCCATTATCACAGGAAAATGTGGAACAACAATTCTGTTCATCGGTCCCATCTCTGCAATCATTTTTCCCGTCACAAATCGATGATGTATGATAACAGTCGATGGAGCCATCGGGTCTTCGTGTGTTGCAACTTTGTGACATACACACATTGCAGTCTTTCTCATCATTGCCATTGGGACAGTCACCGGCTACACTATCGCATCGACCATTGGGCCAATAGCACGAACTCTTTGTATCGTCACATTTCATTTGTTTCTCACAATAGTCAAGATAGCCAACAAGTCGACAGTTGTCTTCGTCCGATCCATCTACACAATCATCTTTGTCATTGCATCGTTGTTCTGCCGTCAAACATGTCCCATTTGGACATCGGAATCCAAATAAGGGGCACACATTTGCACTCATGTTGCATCCCATTTCGTCGGCACCATTTAAACAGAAGTCGTTGAGTAGCAGCTTCACTGGGTAGGATTTCGTCATTTCTAAATTGCTCGATACTCGCTTGCCATCACAACGAAATCGTTCCGGAATGCATTGACCATCACCACAGGCGAATCCAGCACATTTAGTGCAATTGATTTCATCTTCAAATGTGAGGAAACAGTCAACAATACCATCACAAATTTGACTTTGTTGACACGACGACTGTCCATTCGTGCCACAACATTTCAAGGAGGTATTCATCACCGGTTTGGGACAATCGATTTCATCAGCGTTTGTGCCTAAGCATTCTTGAATATTGTTGCATCGTCCTAACATTGGAATGCATTGCCCGTCACCGCACTTGAACGTGTCACCAGTACATTTATCGCATACATTGTGTGCAACCACGTTGCTCGTCTGCTCATATACACCGCACCAAGCTGCCCTTGTGACCTTCCCCTCTTGCGCAGTGTCTACTTTGAATGGGTTTATTGTTGTTTCCGGTTGTTCATTGAGCATTAATAAATCCAGCATGGCATCAGCGAGCAATGCTTTGTCGTAACTGCAGTTGTGCAGAAATATGTCGTCTTCTTTCATGTTTGTGATTGTTTGATCGATTGTAATGTCAACGGAAACGTAAACACAGCGGGCGTTTGGTTTTTGCATGTCAATAAATGGCCAAACTGTATATTTGACGTCTTTCGGCCACGCGCTGGCACAATTTGATACCCGAAATAGTTCCATTCCGTACTTTTCGATAAGTTGTTTTGTTGTGACGTTGTATTTGTTGAATGTGTTCAATACAGACCGTTCAAAGTCTTCGTACCACGGTTCTACAAATGCTCCATTCAATTCAATCGCAAGTAAGGTGCGGACATATGCTTCGACATAAATAAATGTGTAGTAACTCCATTTTTCAGAAAGAATATTTCCATACAATTCGTTCATAAACCGAAGCTCCAATTCAACGTAGAGTGACAATTTGTGAATCCAAGTTGGACCATCTGCTGTGCTGTGAAAGTCTGGCGACCAAACGATGTTCATTAGCATATCTTGAAAGCCGGACAGACATAAACTCATGTTTGGAAGTTGTAATTCCGTACTTCGAATGATCGATACACCTGAATGAATAGAAGACGGCAATTATAGGTTGAAACATTTTATTTGAAAGTGGATAAATGGAAAATTGGAAACGTACCAGTATCAGTGGGATTGTTCATAAATTCCATGTATTGAGTGTAAACACTTATGACACAAATTGTCATGAATGCAATGAATATAATGTACCAGAAAATGACGCGAAACCATGATTGCGATTCCTTTATTCGCATAAATGCAGGAACGTCACCTTCTTCGTACACGATGTTTTTGCGCAATATGTTGGTCGACTCCATTTTCACTAACTTCTGCAGAAATATATTCGTAAAGAATTTCGAAATCAGTTTCAGATACCTTAGATGTTCAAGTGTTCGTAGTTTGGTCACAAAGTTGAATAGTCAAAGAATAAATAGGATATCTTGAAAATAATTTTCGTTATTTGCTAATGTTATGTTTGCGCACTGCTGTGTTTTAGGAGGCTGAGCGTTATTTTATTGCTTGCTTATAGCTTCCAACAAAAAGTGCATCGCAGTTACCAAGTAACCAATACATTCGATGTGCATTCAGTGGTGTGTATGGTCTATTTTATAGTCAATATGTTTATATGCCAATCCCGCGGTGCCGCGCTCACATTGATTAACTTGTGCAACAACAACAAAGTGCAGTTGTCAAGTAACCAATATACATGGTACATGTATTGATAGTTATCCAATAACTGTTATGAATAAATTTATTTCCAATATTCAAAATGCCAACAAATAGTTGTGCGCATGTCAACATAAGATAAGATGAGGTTTTATATCACAGTCATAAAA
>JADMIO010784996.1_pt1 | contig 60461 bp, 43 predicted proteins | sample 8958161 | NCBI WGS metagenome assembly JADMIO01 (sample SAMN16585339, study PRJNA669376) | soil metagenome | isolation source: Crop rotation soil | place: USA: Cullars Rotation, Alabama | collected 2011
CTTTCCCGAAACCCTTGCAAATGCTGGATTTTCTGCCTGTGGACAGCCCCTCAAATGTCAATAGGTGCGCCCCTCATCTGTCAGCACTCTGCCCCTCAAGTGTCAAGGATCGCGCCCCTCATCTGTCAGTAGTCGCGCCCCTCAAGTGTCAATACCGCAGGGCACTTATCCCCAGGCTTGTCCACATCATCTGTGGGAAACTCGCGTAAAATCAGGCGTTTTCGCCGATTTGCGAGGCTGGCCAGCTCCACGTCGCCGGCCGAAATCGAGCCTGCCCCTCATCTGTCAACGCCGCGCCGGGTGAGTCGGCCCCTCAAGTGTCAACGTCCGCCCCTCATCTGTCAGTGAGGGCCAAGTTTTCCGCGAGGTATCCACAACGCCGGCGGCCGGCCGCGGTGTCTCGCACACGGCTTCGACGGCGTTTCTGGCGCGTTTGCAGGGCCATAGACGGCCGCCAGCCCAGCGGCGAGGGCAACCAGCCGAGGGCTTCGCCCTGTCGCTCGACTGCGGCGAGCACTACTGGCTGTAAAAGGACAGACCACATCATGGTTCTGTGTTCATTAGGTTGTTCTGTCCATTGCTGACATAATCCGCTCCACTTCAACGTAACACCGCACGAAGATTTCTATTGTTCCTGAAGGCATATTCAAATCGTTTTCGTTACCGCTTGCAGGCATCATGACAGAACACTACTTCCTATAAACGCTACACAGGCTCCTGAGATTAATAATGCGGATCTCTACGATAATGGGAGATTTTCCCGACTGTTTCGTTCGCTTCTCAGTGGATAACAGCCAGCTTCTCTGTTTAACAGACAAAAACAGCATATCCACTCAGTTCCACATTTCCATATAAAGGCCAAGGCATTTATTCTCAGGATAATTGTTTCAGCATCGCAACCGCATCAGACTCCGGCATCGCAAACTGCACCCGGTGCCGGGCAGCCACATCCAGCGCAAAAACCTTCGTGTAGACTTCCGTTGAACTGATGGACTTATGTCCCATCAGGCTTTGCAGAACTTTCAGCGGTATACCGGCATACAGCATGTGCATCGCATAGGAATGGCGGAACGTATGTGGTGTGACCGGAACAGAGAACGTCACACCGTCAGCAGCAGCGGCGGCAACCGCCTCCCCAATCCAGGTCCTGACCGTTCTGTCCGTCACTTCCCAGATCCGCGCTTTCTCTGTCCTTCCTGTGCGACGGTTACGCCGCTCCATGAGCTTATCGGGTCCACTCGCGAACGCAGAAAGGCCCACCCGAAGGTGAGCCAGTGTGATTACATTTGCGGCCTAACTGTGGCCAGTCCAGTTACGCTGGAGTCACTAGTATTTAGGTGACACTATAGAAGCGGCCGCGACAACTTGTCCACGTGGAATTCTAAGCTTAGGATCCCAATGTGCTGGAAAGGGCGCATGCCGGGCTTCATGAAGTTAATGTAGGTCCCGGCTCAATCATCCTCGCTCCGGATGTTGGTACTTCTTGAGGGTGCTGCAAATTCCTGACAGTTTTCGATACCCAAACTGATAGCAGTAAGCGCACCGACGAGGCTCAGACTAAGAGTATGACGAACACATACCACGATCTGAACCGGCCCTTCCGGAAGCTACGCGTCATGGCCATCGCATTCGCGCTGGCCGCCGCGGTAATACAGTTTGTCTAGAGGGCATTCCGTGCCCGCCGCGCCGAAAAGGCGGGCACGGCAGATCTTCTACAGGAAGCAACTCTGAAACTCACTCCTTGGTGGCGCTGGCTGATCCTGATCGCGATCCTGCCTTATCTTTAGTTCAGCGTTAGGCCCCCTGGCAGCATCGCGCCTCTGTGTTTGCTGCAGTTTGACTGACACGGTTATCAGTTGCGCGCGGTACTGCCTGGTGTATACTTACAGATCATTCGTAAGCCACTATGTTTCCTACACCGCCGCTCCTGGCCGAGTTGGATGTCTGGAAGGCAATTGAGCAACTGCCTACTCGCGTCACTATTAAGGACCTGCAAGGGCACTTCGTGTACCGAAACCCGGCGGCTGCAACATGGGCTCTGGAACATCCGTACACCGCGGAATACGCCGCAACCGTGCAACAGTCCGAGATCGATGCGTTAAACGGAAGCCCTACCATCGACCGTCTGGAAGAGGAGCATTGGGGCGACGGCTCCACCTCTTGGGCGCGGATCTCCCGCATCTCCGTTACCGATCGTATGGGTACGGTCGTGGGCGTCTCGACAATCGCCACCGACGTCACGGACTCCAAACGGATCGGCGACGGCTATCAAGTAGCGTCGGAAGGCGCGGGTGATGGCCTCTTCTGGCGCAACTTGACCACCGGCAAGATGTGGTTCGCACCGCGATGGAAAGAAATCATCGGTTATCGTGACGATGAAATCACGAACGACCGCGAGGAGTGGAGCAAGCGAGTCCATCCGGAGGACATCGAGCGGGTGGAGCGTGACATCGCAGATCATATTGAGGGCCGGATACCGGTGTATGACTGCGTCTACCGGATGCAAAACAAGGATGAAAAATACCTCCATGTACGCGCCCACGGAAAGGTGGTCTCACGCGACGGCCAGCTCTTCTTCGCCGGCTCTCACACCGATATTACCGAGTCCAAAAACATCGAAAAGCTGTTCAACCATATCCTGGAGACCATACCGTGTCTGGTCTGGGTCAAAGACAGTGACCTCCGGTTTCGACATGTCAACAATGAGGCGGCGTCGTTGCTGGGAAAAACAACTGAAGCCCTAATCGGGCTCACCGATGCGGATATCGATTCCAACCGGGAGCATGTTCGGAAGTTCCAGCGCGACGATCTGCAGGTATTGGAGACTGGCGTACGCTTGGAAATTGACGAAGAGAAATTGGCTACGGTGAAGGGAGAACGGATTCTGGCCACCCGTAAAGTGCGCGTGGACTCGCTACTCAGCAAAGCCGACACGCGCCCTTACGTCTTGGGTGCGGCCGTCGATATCACGGATAGCCGCAGGGCGGTGCTCGAAGCCAAGAGCCGGCTGGAAGATTTGCTTCGGTGGGTGCCGGACGGCATCTTCTTTAAAGATGCAAGCGGCAAATTCCTCCTGGTTTCGAACGCCTTGGCGGACCTCGCGGGGGTTACTCCTGAGGAACTCGAAGGTAAGACCGACGCCGAACTCTTCGGCGAGGAGTTTTTTAGCGAATCCTTGCAGGAAGAAGGGGAGATCGTCACGGACAAAACTCCCAGGCTGAATATCCTGCGTCGCGTACAGACGAAAAGATATGGCGTTCAGATGCGGCTGGTCAATAAGGTTCCCATTCTCGACCCGGAATCCGGCGGGGTCAAATATATCATCGGAATCAGCAAAGACCTCACCAAACTGACGCAGGCATATGACCTGCTGGACAGCATTTTCGGCCTGAACCAGCTTTCCTTCTGCATCTTCATCAAAGACGCCAATCTGGTATATGAACGGTGTAATCCTGCATTTGCGAAGCGCCATTCGATGAGTGTCGAGAAGATCGTCGGCCGTACGGACTTCGACTTCTGGCCGCGTGAGACCGCCGAGCGGTTTCGAGCGGATGACCGGAGGGTGCTCGAAGACAATGAGCTGCTGGGACCATACCTGGAGGAGCAGATTTTGGAGGGCGATGTCCGCACAATCGAGACCTGGAAGATCCCTCTGCGCGACGCCGAGGGGAGGCCTATCAAGGTGCTGGGCATTTACCAGGATGTCACCGAACGTATGGAAGCGAAGCGCAACAAGGACGCCGAGGACCTGGCTATTCACGTGGGTCATTGCTTCAAGGACCATAGCTTCCTGTTTCAGAATAAGCTGCAGAAACTGTCAGAGCAGTTCCCCGTGATCTCCGGCAGTCATGAGTTCGAGGCAACGTTGCGAAGCGCACGTTATCTCGCGCGGATGGCGGAAATGATCCCGCAGCTTCCGTCATTTCAGAATAAAACCGGGTCGGAGGTCTACCCGGCTTGGGAAACCGTAATGGAAGCCATCGACTATTTCGACGGCTCAATGATCGAGACACGCGGCTCTGGTGAGGCAGCTCTTGTCCGGGGCTCGCATAAGGCTCTCCTCAATGCAGTACTGGCGCTGCTGGATAATGCGCGGCGGCACTTGCCGGCAGAGCAAGGACAGATTGTGGTAAAGCATGAGCTTTTAGACGATCACTTCATCCTACATGTCTGGGATAACGGTGAGGGTATCCGCGAGGGCAGAGAGCGTGTTTTCGAGCCTTTTCGAAGTACCAAACCGATGCACACCGGGATCGGTCTGGCTTGGGTAAGGCGGGTAAGTGAGTATCATGGGGGTAGAGCCAGGCTGGCCGACCCGGGGGAAGACGGGGTCGATAGCTGGTCTCATTTCGTGATGGAGCTGCCAATTCACCACGGGGGCGTGAAGCTGTGATGGAAAAGACGGAAGTGGAAAGACGCATCCTCTGCGTTGAGGACACCCCCGACCATATTAAGGCCATTCGAGAGAAACTGGAAAGGATTCCGGCGAGGGTCGATGTCGCCATGACAGGGGATAAGGCGTTCGACCTATTGTTGGAGGCGGAGCGCCCATACGACATTGTGATCCTGGATATGAGGGTTCCGTCCGGAAAGGACCCCAACCCCAAGATAAATTGGGGGCTGGATGTGTTGAGGTATTACAATCTGCTGCCGGCCGAGACCCGGGCCATTGTATTTACACAGCACGCTACCTTTTCCAACTGCGTCGCGTGCATTAAGGCGGGAGCCTATGACTATATTCCAAAAGTAGACCCCATTACGGGGGAGAGTAACCTGGGCCGCCTGTTCGCAGTGTGTCAGGAACTACTGAAGGCCGAAGAAGATCCGGAACTGGATTGGTTAACCGCTCACGAAGAGGAAATTGTTGGCGCAAGTCGCTCCGAATATGTCGCCCTGGTGAACGAAACCTCCGGTAGAAAAGCCGGCCTGGAGGGGCCAGTGGTGGGAGATTGGATGCTCATTGAAGGCCCCTCCGCCGAAACGGTGCGCAGAAAACTGCTTGGGCATCCAACTCTGCGGCGTGAGATGCCTACCATCGTGCGCGTTCGCGGCGGGGTGCGCCGATGAAGAGCCTTGGTAAGGAGCAATTGGCTTCCGGCGACAGTGCTTGGGCCGTCAACTCCGGTTACAAACTGTTAGATGTTTTTCAGAATAGCTGGACCAACTCTGATGAGGGGTTTGAGGTTGAATTACCGGTCCGGAGGCCCGTTCTCGACCTGCGTCCTACCGGCGGCCAACTGTTCCGACTAGCCAGCCGGACCACCACCCAGCCCACCGCCCGGTTCAGGCTGGACACAGGGGCGGTGCTGACGTTGGTATCGAGGAGCCTTGCAGAGCACCTCAGGCTGGATCTCTCCAATCGCGAGTTCAAAAACGTCCCGGTTCTGGGTGGAGGCGAATTCTGGTGCACCCGAACGGAAATCGAAATCCAGCTAGGCCAATGGATTTCTATGACGTGCTACGTGCCGTCGCGAAAGTACAAAGCGTCGCACGAAAATCTACTCGGGATGAAGGGCCTGCTGGCCGGCCATTTCTTCGGCCTCGACCGGCGCGAGCTCCATCTGTTTGCTTGCCAGTAGGGACGAAGCTCGCGCCATTTTTCCGCCTTTATCCGCTAGTGCCGGTACCCTGTTGGACGATGCACTTATGGCCCCTTCCCTTCCAGTTCCTTTTCCGCCCCGGAAGGTGTTTGCTGCCGGCTTCCTAAGCGCGCGAACTCAGAAGAGAGCAAAGGTTGCGATCGCATCCGGTACAGCAGGCGGCGCAAAGCCAACACCAATCGCCGGACCGGGTGCGATTCATAATAATGCGCAGTGGCTCGCCGCTCGCCGCCGCTCGCCGCTTCAAACTTCACCGTAAGGCGCTGCCCCCGTCTCAGGGTTGTGCACAATAGGGTCGCCTCCAAAGGCAGTTCCGACAGTTGTATCGCAGCCAGCAAAACGGGTTCGCTCGGGAAGACGTCATAGATTTCCACCCATGCGTCTTCCCAGCGAACTGAGAATGACACCGAGGCCTTTTCCAAGAGGTTCATCTGGTCTACGGGTTCGGCATCCACCACGATGCGCAGGACACCCGAGGTAGTCTGATGGCGCCGGGCACGACGGCGCTGAAAATGCCCGCGGATTGTGTCGATATCCTCGTCGTCACACTCGGGCGGGCGGGAACTGCCCTCACGGTCGCGGTCTTGCAGGCCGAAGGATGTCAAACCGCTGAATCGAGGCAAAACCGGCTTCCATGGCCCGTCGCTGACGGCAGCGACGAGCTGGTAGCACACATCCTGATCCAGGATCGAGTAGATACGCCGGATCTCGACTTCGTTTTGGGCTTCCGGGTCCGGGGAAGCAACGCGCAGGTCATGAATGACGTCACGTATGGGATCAAGATCAACGGGAATTTGAGGAGGCGTGACTTGCCAAGGCGCAAGCATACGAAGTAGTTGCTGCATGAGAGGCTGGAATCTTTCGGGATTTGGATGGTGCTCGAACACAAGGTCCCCGTTCTCGCTGTGCCCAAAGTGGAGCCACGGATGGAAGCGTTCGTGCATTTTTGCCACAAGGTCGGACCGTTTCCGCGGGAATTGGGTAGTGTCTTTGACACCGGGCGCCTGTTGGAGCAGGTCATAGAAGTCGCTGGCCTGCTGACTGCATCTTGGGCCGGGATCGTGGAGCACCTTGGCGTAGGCGACTGTAGCGCCGAAGGAGTTGTCTCTCACGATTTGGAATAGATAAGCGATCCATCGAATCATCATTGTTGCCTCCGAAATGTGGAGGTCGGAATTGTGCTCCTGGCTCCGCGCGATCCGCCCAGCGGATTCGATCACCAGATTCTGAAGGATCTGTGCGTCTGACCAGCGCACCTTCGTCGGGTCTTTCACGCTGTGATAGCCGCGCTTATCTTGGACCGCCATCCTGGCATCGAGCTTGTCCAGTGCGTCTACCACTGCATGTCTGGCCTGCGGCTTGTCCCCCAGCAGACGAACTGCCAGAATCATTGCGTTTCGAATCAAGGCATCGTCAAACCACGCTGGGATGCGTTGCTGCTTTCTCATGCATTGCCTCCGATGGCTTACCGCTACTCGGCGATCCGACTCTCCCGTATTGCATACTCAGAATACTGGTGAAAGGCTCTGGCAGGTCTAACAATTTTGGAGGAAATCCGGCCCGTACCGCCCATAGTTGCGGCAAATGAACCGGACCGCACATGGTCTCGCGTAAGCCCGAACCGCCCCGTAACCGCCTCTCGATTTGTTTGGAATCTGCCACAATATCTGAATGCCCGAACTGAATCGGCGTTCTTTCGTAACCCAAGCTGTCGGGGCGCCCTTTTTTGTCCGCCACCTTCTCTCCGCCTCTCCGATCGGAACTCTGCGGCTCGCCAGTTTCGGGGGAGATGGCATGGCATGGTCTACGCTGGATGGCATCGCCACCCACCCCAAGGTCACGCTCGCCTGCGTCGCGGAAGTGGATTCGACGCGCATCGCGCGGGTGAAACGCAAATACCCGAATGCGAAGATCTACCAGGACTGGCGGCAAATGCTTGCGGAACAGCGTCGTGGCATCGACATCGCCTGCGTCGGCACTCCCGACCACATGCACGCGCCCATGGCCATGAGTTGCGTGCGCCAGGGCATTCACGTTTACGTTCAAAAGCCGCTCACGCATGACCTTCATGAAGCCCGGCGGCTCACGGAGATGGCGCGCAAAAAGAAACTGGTCACCCAGATGGGCATCCAGGTCCATTCGCGGCGTGAATACAAGATCGCGGTGGCGCTTATTCAGAACGGAGCGATCGGCAAGATTAAGGATGTGCACTCGTGGAGCGAAAAGAAGTGGGGCGATCCCGATCCGCTGCCGGATCGCGCCGACGCGGTTCCCTCCACATTGAGCTGGGATCATTGGCTCGGCGTCGCCGAACCGCGTCCATACCTGATCGACTATTACCATCCGCTCAACTGGCGCAAGCGCATCGATTTCGGTACGGCCACCTTCGGGGACATGGGCTGTCACATCCTCGACCCGGTTTTCGGCGCGGTCGGATTGACTTCGCCGCTCACCGTGCGGTCCGAAGGCCCCGCGCCCAATCGCCACAGTTGGGCGATCAATGCGATTGTCCACTTCGTGTTTCCCGGAACTCCGTTTACCGAAGGAAAGACGGTCAACGTTACCTGGTATGACGGTGACGAGCGCCCGCCGAAAGAAGTGCAGGCGCTAGTGGAACCCGCTACCTTGCCCGGGCAAGGTTCGATCTTCACCGGAACCAAAGGCGCCATGCTGTTGCCGCATGTCGGAATGCCCGTCCTTCTGCCGGCCACGCAATTTACGGGCTTTGTCATGCCGGAGGCGGAATCCGTGAACCACTATCACCAGTTTGTGGACGCCGTCCTGGGCGACAAGAAAACATCGGCCTCATTCGAATACGCAGGCCCGCTTACGGAAGCCGTACTCTTGGGACCGCTGGCGACGAGGTTTCCCAAAGCCACACTCGAGTGGCACGCCGGAACACTGAAATTCCGGAACTCGTCCGAAGCCGGCAGCCTCGTAAGCCGCCGGTATCGGGATGGCTGGAGAGTCAAGGGACTGGCTTGAGGCAGTGAAACCTTAACCGGCCCGCCCCTGCTACTCCAGACGGCGGGTTGCGATCGAGCCGTTCTCTTCCCAGGCAGCCAATATCGCGCCATCCGGCAGGGCGAGAAGCGCGGGGAAGGCCCCGGCATCGGAGAGATGCGTGGAATCGGCGGCGCCGGGCAGATGTGCTTCGATTCCTTTCGCGGTGGACCAGATGGTGTATGCGCCTTTGCCGTTGACCGCGAGAGCCACGTCCTGTCCCATGCCGATTTTGACCTCCGGCTTACCCGTTTCGGCGAGGTAGAGATCGTGATCGCGGCGCCAGGCGCTCACCAGTTGGCCGTTCATCACCGCCACGCCCCCGCCATCCATCGGACAGGCGTTCAACTTCCAGGTGCCTTCGCCCTGCTTCACCGCTGCCGTAACAGGCTTGCCATCCCGCAGGCGCAGCGTGTAAAAATCGCGCGAGCCATCAACGGCGTTACGCCACATCACGGCGAATTCGCCATGTCCCAGCGCCACCAGCGACGGATGGCAGCATTCGCAAATCGTCCTGCCGGGCGATTGGTAAAGGAGCACATTCTTCGACCAGGTAGCGCCAGCGTCATTCGAGAATGCGCCATAGAGGCGCTTCCCGCCGGAAGTGCGGTCGTCGAGCCAGGCTGCCGCCACGTGTCCTTCGGCATCCGCCGCCATCGCGTGGAGCCCTTCGCGCGCCGACTTGGCCTGGTCGTTAATAGCCGCTGGCTGGGACCAGGTGCGTCCGCCGTCGGTCGAACGCCAGTAGAACAGATCGCTCTCCGTGGCGATCGCGCTGACGATCAGGGCGCCGCCGCTCATGACGATGCGCGGTCCACGATGGCGGCCCAGCAGCATCTTGGGTAGCGTAGCTACCTTAGACGGTGCGGAGAAGGAGCGGCCATTGTCGGAGGACTTAGCAAACCAAATGGAGTCCCCGCTCCCGAACACTAAAGCCACGCCGCCATCACCGGCGGCGAATTGTGGTTGGCGATTGGGAGTTGCCGGTGAGACCGGCGCCAGGTGAAGTGCCAGCAAAGCGGTTAGAAGGAGCATTTGTTTTAGTGTAGAACAGGGCTAAGGGCCAGGATGCCCGGTCCGCCCGCGAAGTGGGCTTGGCTGCAACCTTTGCTCGACCGGCTGCATCCAATTCTGCAGAGAACAAAACTGTGGCGACTCCGATTCACTCCCGCGAAAAGCAGGAGGAGCAGAGGGTGTGCGCCAACTGTCATCATGAGGAATCCGAGCACGGAACTACCGGTACTCGGCCTTGCCTGGCGACGGTTGGCAATCCCTTTGATCCCGACTTCTGTGCTTGTGACAACTTCCGGCCAAAGGTAGCCAAAGCTGCCTGAAAACCACCTGAGCGCGTTCGTTTTCCGATAATGAAAGCATGACGGAAGTGACGATCCGCGAGGCTACCGAATCCGACGTCCCGGCCATCCTTCGTGCTTACGCCGAAGCGGGCATTGATGGTGGCCGATCCTTTACTGCGGAAGAGGCGGTCCGGCATTTTGCCTTCTTACGGCGTTACCCCAGTTATCGGATATTCGTGGGCCTGCTGGATGGCGAATTCGCGGGTACCTATGCCTTGCTGATCCTCGACAATCTGGCCAAACGCGGCGCGAAGTGCGGCGTCGTAGAAGATGTGGCTGTGCTGCCGGATCGGCAGGGAAAAGGCGTTGGAAGAGCCATGATGGATCATGCCCGCGAGCAATGTCGATTAGCGGGCTGCTATAAGCTCACCTTGTCCAGCGGCCTGCCCCGCGAGAGCGCCCATCGCTTTTACGAATCTCTCGGATTTGAGAGGCACGGCTATAGTTTTCTGATCCGTCCGTGAACGGCTGGGGAGTGAGCCCAACCCCAAGGGCCGGTCTATGGAACTATCGCGGAGCAACGCCCCTAGTCCTTACTTGGCGGCAGTCTTCACGCCTAGGTTGAGGTTCGCCAAGACCTTCTTGCGGTCGGACTTGGTTCGCGCCGGCGTATAGCCCGTGCAATCTTGGTCTTTGTTGCACAAGATCATAGTTCCTTTACTTGCAACCTCACATCCGTACGAACCCAAATCGCTTACACCAAGGAGCTGTCCGCCGGCGGCATTGCATGCGCTTCGGATCTCGGCTTGCGAGTGCTTGCCAATATTCTTCTCTTCCGCGAAGGCCGTCGGCGTTGCGAGTGCCCCGATGACTGCACACACCGCGGTAGTGACTGCAGTAGTTGTCCAGGTCTTTAAAGACTTCGTTTTCGTGATTGCCGTCATGCTGATCTCCTTCTGGACGCCGTTGCGTCTAGCAGATAGTGCCAGGCGTTGCGGAATCGTTTCGCGATCGGGGACTTTTGTTCCAAGTCCTGTCGATCTGGGGCCGGTTTGGAGGCTGAGCCGCAGCAGCAAATACCCATTCACCGCAGGATTCCCTTGAGAGCGCCCGTCGTCGATGCTGTTTTTACAGCATAATGGTTCAAAAACAGCACACCATGGCCAGAATGACCCGGCAGCCGGATCTGAGGCTGGGCGTGGAGTTGCGCGGCTCGCGAATGTTACAGTGTGGATCGTGCGCTGCGCGATACTCGTCCCTCTCATCCCCGCGCTGATGAGCCAGATCGTCGAGGTGACGCATTGCACCCGGATCGGTCCCCGCTATGGAGTGGCAATGGCGCACAGGAGTATCCTCATCATCGGGGACCGGGCCTTTTGCCGGAGTAGCGCTGCTGTTGACGGCGGAAGCGCCGGAGATCTGCCGGCAAGGCGGGCGAAGCGGCTGGATCCCATCGAGGCGCTGCGAGTAGAGTGAGAAATCTGACCCGTGACGGATGGCTTCTGTTCCTCACCCGGTTCACGCGCCTGTTTTCATACGGAGCGTTGTCCGTAGTCCTCGTCTTCTATTTGACTGGTCTCGGCTTGAGCGAGGCCCAAACGGGAATGCTTCTGACCCTGACCTTGCTGGGCGACACCGCCGTTTCACTCTACCTGACGACGCGCGCCGATCGGATCGGCCGCCGCCGGATGCTCGTCGCCGGCGCAATCTTGATGGCTGGCGCCGGGGTGGCCTTCGCATCGACGGGCAACCTTCTGCTCCTGATGGTCGCGGGCACCGTTGGCGTCATCAGTCCAAGCGGGAACGAGGTGGGGCCATTCCTGCCGATTGAGCAGGCCGCACTGTCGGAGATCGTCCCTGGTCCATTGCGCACCGGCGTTTTTGCCTGGTATACCCTCACCGGCGCCATGGCCACCGCGATCGGATCGCTGTTCGCGGGATTCCTCACGCAGTCGCTGCAAAGGACCGCGATGACGCCGCTCGGAAGCCAGCGGACCGCCATTCTTGTTTATGCCGCTATGGGCTGCCTGCTGGCGATCATTTTTGGCAACCTCTCGCCTGCCGCGGAAGTCCATCGCGACTTGCAGGCTCCCGCCGGCGTGAAAACCGTTCTCGGCATCGGTTCCTCGCGAGCCGTGGTGCTGCGGCTCTCGGGCCTTTTCGCGCTGGACGCGTTTGGCGGGGGCTTCGTGGTCCAGAGCTTCGCCGCCTATTGGTTTTATCTCCGCTTCGGCGTGGACCCTGCCACGCTCGGCGGCATTTTTTTCGGGGCCAATGTATTTGCCGGAATCTCCGCTTTGGTGGCGACCAGGCTGGCAGCGCGATTCGGGCTGGTAAACACAATGGTGTTCACCCACCTTCCTTCGAACGTGTTGCTCATTCTGGTACCGCTAATGCCCAATCTCCCCTTGGCGATCCTGGTCCTCCTGCTGCGCTTCAGCATCAGCCAGATGGATGTACCGACCAGACAGTCTTACACCATGGCCATCGTTCGTCCCGAGGAGCGCTCGGCGGCGGCGGGCATCATGGGAGTCGCGCGAACCACCGGAGCCGCCCTCGCGCCTCTGTTTGCGGGATTCCTATTCGCGCGTCCTGCGCTGATCAACCTGCCATTCTTCATCGCCGGAACGCTCAAGATCGCCTACGACATCCTGCTGTATCGGGCGTTTGCCATGTTAGCGCCGCCTGACGAGAGATGAACAGGGGCGGCAATGGACATACCGTCCTTATCAGTGGCCCCGATCACGCGAGCACCACTTCTTGATCGACCAGGCTGTGAGTGCCGATGTCATCCTACCCCGCCGGTAAAGCTTCTAGGTCTAGAGTGTGGTGAGAAGTTCATTGAACCGGAAAAACGAAGATCAGGATGATCTTAGAGCCAAGGATCTGAGACAACAAGGGAATGGAATCAAACGCGACGGACAAACCAGTCCCGCGCGAGATCACTGCCGTGTTGTCGGATGAGCGGTTGATTCTGCGCGAGACACAACGCGCCGTGACCCCGTTTGGCGGGGTCGCGGTTTTCATTTCATTTCTCGGCAGGATCGGCTTCGCGGAGGCGCTTCGGCAGCACATGCCGATCCGCTGGAAGTCGCCGAATCACATCGATCCCAGTTGCACCTTCACAGCGTTCCTGATGTCGGTTCTGGTGGGTGCCCGGCGGTTCGCGCACGCCAGCTTGCTGCGGGGTGATCGCGCATTGCACGCGCTGCTCGGCATGGATCGTTTTCCGACTGACGATACCATCCGCAATTTGTTTCGTGCCTTCGGCATGGGCGAAGTCCAGCGCTTCTACGAACCTATGGCCGAGTGGCTGATGCAGCGTTTGCCGCAGCGCGAGGGCGGCTACACCTTGGACTTGGATTCGACGGTGTTGGAGCGTTACGGTAAGCAGGAAGGTTCTCTCAAAGGACACAACCCGCGCAAACACGGACGACCCAGTCATCACCCCTTGCTGGCGGTGTTGAGTGAGGCGCACTTCCTCCTCCACGGCTGGCTCCGCAGCGGCAACTGCGGAACCAGCCGTGGCGTGGAGGAGTTTCTCAAAGAAGCTCTCGCGCTGTGGGGACAGCGCGAAAAGATCCGCTTGCTACGGGCCGATTCAGGCTTCTTCGACGACAAGCTGCTGAGCTTTTTGGAACAGCGCCTGCTGCCTTACATTGTAGTGGCCAAGCTGACTCCCTGGGTGAAGCGCGCTGCCCAGCGAGTGGAGCAATGGACGAGCCTGGACGACGACTATGCTGTGGGGGAGTTTCGACTGAAATTACTCGGCTGGAGCGTCGAGCGTCGATTCGTGGTGATTCGCGAGCAGGTGCGCGAGGGCCGCGATAGCGTAGGCCGCAAGCTGATCGACGTGCCGGGCTACACCTTCCGCGTCTTTGTCACCAGTTGCTCCGACCCTCCGCAGGAAATCTGGCGGGACTACAACCGCCGCGCCGACATGGAGAATCGCATTGCCGAGTTAAAGCACGACCTGGGTGCCGATGGCTTCTGCATGAAACAATTCTTTGCTACCGAGGCCGCGTTTCGCGCCGTTTTGCTGCTCTTCAACCTGTTGGCTGAGTTCCAACGTGCGGCTGGGATGCCGATCTATCGAGAGCCGGCGACCATCCGGACTCAGGTCCTCACCTGCGGTGCCATCCTCGGCCGAGCCGGTCGCCGTCTGGTGCTCCACCTGTCGGAAAGTTGGGGCGGTCTGAAAACCAGAGTCCCCTTGCTGGACAGCATCTTGACCTGGCAAATTCCAATTTCGCCGAAGTTGGATCCGTTCGTCGCAACCTGATCCCGACCGTCCAACCGTGCGTCGAAACCTGCACCCAGGAGGTCGATCAACGTTCAATTTCGGGATTCAGGTTGAATATGTCATTGGCGTGCTGTGGGGCAGGTTGGCAACCTGCGGACCGACTGGCAGTCGGTCCAGCCGGGTGAAGCTCGGCCGCATCAACCCGGAATTATGCTGCGAACTTCTAACTCGGGACACTAGGTTTCCTCCATTAGCAATGTTCCAACCAATTGGAAAAACCTCCCGGTAAAAGAGGCAGTAATACTCCTTGCCATCCATTCGAATGACCGGTAATGTGCCTCCACTCCCGTATCGAAATAAGAATCCAGGGTCGTCATGGCATAACCTGGAAGCCGTCTTTTGAATTAGGACAGCATCAAGCTGCCGCTGGTAATCACTGGACTTACGGTTGAAACTTTCGATGATGCGTGTTTGGACATGGCGCTTGCCTTTGGACGACCAAATCGCAGGAGTCTTACCGTTGAATTCTAGCTGCAACTCGAAACCGGGTTCACGACGGCGCAGATCGAAGCGACTCAACAGTACCTGAAGGAAGTGATTCTCGACGCGGTCAAGCTTTCCGAGCAGGGATGGCTCAATGTCTTTCATTTACGGCGAATTCCTCCGCTCCGTGGCAACTCGGGCGCAAGTACGAGAACCCCTGCAGCCCACCGCGCGACTCGTGCCGCGATCGCGAAGCAAGTTCTAGAGGTCGCGGCTCTGGTGACGGTCCTACGTCCCGCGCTGTCCTACAGGAAGGCGAGCGGCTTTCCATCGGGTACAATCCGGAGCGGCCGGCCGATGTTGCTGACATTTTCCTTTGTATAGTCGATTCCCAGCTTCTGGTAGATGGACGCCATGAAATCCGGCACTTGCACCGGCGTATCCTTGATCGACATCCCGTCCTTATCAGTTGCCCCGATCACCCGGCCGCCTTCAATCCCCCCGCCCGCGACCGTCACGGAGAAGCAGTTCGGCCAGTGATCGCGGCCGCCGTTCACATTCACTTCCGGCGTCCGGCCAAATTCGCCGGTGACCAGAACCATCGTTGTATCCAGCATGCCGCGTTGCGCCAGGTCTTCGAGCAACGTGGCATACGCCGCGTCGAACTCCGGCAGGAAGCTGTTCGACAGTTGCGGAAAGATGTTGGAATGGTGGTCCCAAGCCTGGCCGGCCTTGCTGACCGTCACGAAGCGAACGCCCGATTCGACCAGCCGCCTCGCCAGGAGGCAGCCCTGGCCCATGGTCGTGCGGCCGTACTGGTCACGCAGTTTCTCGGGCTCCTGGGCGATATCGAAGGCCTTCTTCGCGAGCGGAGAACGCATCAGGTTCAGCGCCGTCTGATAGTACGAATCGATCGACGCGAAGGTGCTGCCGGTATCCCATTGCGCGATCTTCGAATCCACCAGGTTGAGCAGCGAAGACCGCCCCTGCATGCGTGACCAATCCACGCCCATCGGCAGGTCCAGGTCGCGAACGCTGTACTTCGAAACATTGGCTTCGCCGGCGTTGAATGGATTGTAAGTCGCCCCGAGAAAACCGCCGCGCGAGGAATTCCCCGGCGATTGCGGAATCCACACATACGCCGGAAGCTCGTTCCGCGGATGCAGTTCCTTCGATACCACGGAACCCATCGAGGGCGGCTGCAACGTCGGCAACGCATCGTGCCCCGTCAGCAGCAAAGTCACCGCTTCGCCATGCGCCGATTTCTTGTGCGTCATCGACCGGATCGTCACGAACTTACTGGCCTGCTTAGCCGTGAGAGGCAGATGCTCGGATACCTGCAATTCGGGAAGCGCGCTGCGGATGGTCTTGAAAGGACTGCGAAATTTCGGGTCGCAATCCGGCTTGGGGTCGAAAGAATCGATCTGGCTCAGGCCGCCTTGCAGAAAGAGGTGGATGACCGAGATATCCTTCTTGCCTTCGGCGCGCAGCACGTCGCCCCAGGAAAGAAATCCCCAGGGTAGGATGGCGCCGATCTTCAGAAATCCGCGACGGTCGAACCGATCCACCATGCGCCCTATTTTACATCTCCCGTCAGGTATCGAGAAAGCCTTCCTGGAACAGGCGGCGACCGGCGAGAGTGGTGTGGAAGGACCATGCTCCCAATGCCAGCACGGAGGCCAAGGCAAAGATGTTGCTGCCGGCATACCAGGTGGAAAAATCCGCAGTCACCGGAAACTCCGGCAACAGGCTGCTCACGAAGATGCCGACCACCATCGGCAACACTCCAAAACGAATCAGGGTGAAGATAGCGAGCGCCCCTTGCATGGCGGTGAAGATCCCGGAAATTACGGGGTGATTGCTCTGCAGCATCGTATTACCCGCAAACAGAATGATGAAGCAGGCCGCCGCGAGCCACTGTTTTCGCACCAGCGCGCGCAGAAGAAAGAACAGGAAGAAAAGAGTCAGCGCGATGCCGATGGACTGTTGCAGGAAGAACGAAAATCCGCCCACCATGCGGCGCGCATCGAGCAGCGAATTCAACCGGACCATGGTGGGAATGTAGCCAGCCCGCTCGAAGAAAATGTCCTCGACGAAAAAGAAGATGGCGAACCAAACACCCAGGGAAAAGCCGATCAACAGATGGCCGCCGACCATCGGGTCGCGCACGCCTCCGCCCAGCAGCCGGCTCCAGGAGATCAGGCTTTGCGGCCAGCGGCGCCTTATGTATGGCTCGAGCGCCATGTAGAGCACCCAGTACGCGCACGCCATAAAAAGCGCCGAGCTGAGAGCCCATGTAAAGTTGCGGTACTCCTGCGTGGTTGGCATGTGATGCGCCTCGCACAGCCAGAAGACCAGCGAGCAACAGAGTACGAACGCGGCCAGCCGGGAGGCTCCCTGGATATCGCCCCGGCCTAAACCGAAATTGCGCCAGGCCAACAGAGCCGCAATCAAAAACAGGGCGAAAATCACGACCAGGGACAACCACTCGCTGGCCACCACGCCGGCGCTGGCCTGATACGGCTGCATCCGGCCCGGCCTGGTCCAGGGGCCGATCACCTGGAAGGAGACCGGCTTCCCGCGCCAGGACGCGGCCTCGATCCGCATTGGAATTCCCGGCGCATGCGGATACGACGCCGTCCACGCCGCGCGTGCGTCGAAGCTTACCAGCGGCAGCCACTGCGGTTCGGCTGGAGTGAGTGTGGCCGGGTCCAGACCGGCCGCCGAGAATAGCGCGTTCCAAGGCGCCGCCGGAGTCGGCGGCTCCGGAACGGTCTCGAGTTGCGGCGGGACGGCGCCGAAGTAAGTCAGCCGGCCCTGCGGATCCAGATTCACCGCGACCATCCCGGAAGCGGTTGGTGGTGGATCTCCCGCAGACACCAGGGAATCGCCATTCAATGGCTGCAGGTAACGTGGGCTTTGGCGATACCAGAAGAGAATCAGCGGAGGCTGGCCATGCGCCAGTTGCGCGCGATACACTTCCGGCGGCTCGCGCAGTTCCGCATACCGCTGGAATTCACTGTTATACGCAAAGCCGTGAGCCTGGTCGGTGGGCCGATCTTTGTACCCCAAAGTCTGCACCAGATCCCGCGCCTTCTGTGCCAGCGTCTCCGGGGAATATTCCAGCGGAGACTTCTGGACGATGCTGGTCTTTCCACCCAGGACCGCCGCCACTACCAGCCCGGCCAGCATCAACGTAAAGTAAACCACGGCCGTCCGAACCGGGATACCCGCCTCGTTGCCGGCAGCAGCCACCATGTCCGGTGACGGCGTCTCACCCGCCGCCAACGCGGCGGCAAGCTGATCGCCCCCCGGTAACCCCGCCGACACGGCACGCACCGAGGGCGGGCGGAGTGCCGGGTCCTCGGCGAGGCAGCGCTGGATCAGCCGCTCGACCGCGGGATCGATATCCTTCACCAGGCTCGAAGCGCTCGTGGGCAGCGAGCGGCGCGCCGGATCCTCGAACGCCCGCTTGCCCGTGAACATCTCGTAGAGCACCAGCCCCAGCGAGTAAATATCGCTGCGGACCGAAACCTCCTTGCCCGCCAGTTGCTCCGGGGCCATATAGGCCGGCGTGCCGCTGCGGATTTCGCCGTCGGCGATCTGGCCGGCTAGCCCAGCCAATCCAAAGTCCATGATCAGGACTTGTCCACGAGCATCGATCATGATGTTCGCGGGCTTCAGGTCGCGATGGAGCACGCCTCGATCGTGCGCGGCGGCCAGGCCGGCGCACAGACTGCGCGCCATTTCGATCGCCTTGTCGCCGGAGAGCCGGCCGATACGGTGCAGTAACGAGTCGAGATCCTCCCCCGCAACGTATTCCATCGAGATGTAAGGGCAGCCCTCCATCTCGCCGATGTCGTACACGCGACAGACATTGGGGTGCGACACCTGGCGGGCGATGCGTACCTCGGAGTGGAATCGCGCGAGGATCCGCTCGTTCTGCGCCGTGGATTCGGGCAGAAATTTCAACGCGACGGGCTGGGACAGTTTCAGATCGTTGGCGCGGTAGACTTCGCCCATTCCTCCCCTGCCGAGCAGGCCGATCACGCGATACCGGTTCGCCAGGATCGTGCCGGCGGGGAAACGGCCTTCGTCCAGCGAACCGGAGGATGGCGAGGAGCCCGGCGGTCCGCCGGTATCGTGAATGGCAACGGTCGCCGCGGAGGAACTCGTCTGCGCGAGCGAACTGCCGCAGGACGCGCAGAAGCGGCTGGTGTCGGGCATCTGAGTCGCGCAGGAAGGGCAACGAAGCATGAAAGTACTACGAATCGCGAGATGTTTTCGTTCTACCGCCGCGTGTTAGACGAAGTGTAACAGAGAAAGGTTGGCGAACTCGTAACCCGGTAGAATGGATCAAACCCCCATGAAACAAGTCTTAGTCTATTCGCTCTGCCTTTCGCTCTCGGCCCCGGCGGCCTTCTCTGCTGAGTCTGGGACACTGCGCGGCTTCTCTGCCGACTCCACCCGCGCCCAGAGGGACTGGGAAACGAAGTTCCGCGCGCTTCCAGACACGGCGAATTTGCGCGCCTACATGCAGCGCCTCGCGGCACATCCGCACCATGTCGGCTCGCCATACGATAAGGAGAATGCCGAGTGGATCCTCTCGAAGTTTAAAGAGTGGGGCCTCGATGCCCAGATCGAGGCTTTCGACGTTCTCTTCCCGACTCCGAAAGAGCGCGCGCTGGAGCTGATCGAGCCTACGCGCTTCACCGCAAAGCTTGAGGAGCCGTCGAATCCCGCCGACCCTACGTCGTCGCAGCGCCAAGAGCAGCTCCCGACTTATAACGCCTACTCAATCGATGGCGATGTGACCGCGCCCCTGGTCTACGTGAACTACGGGATACCGGAGGATTACGAGATGCTCGACCGGCTGGGCATCTCCGTCAAGGGCGCCATTGTGATCGCGCGTTATGGTGGGTCCTGGCGCGGCATCAAACCTAAAGTCGCGGCGGAACATGGCGCGCTGGGCTGCCTGATCTACTCCGATCCCCGCGATGACGGCTACTTCCAGGGCGAAGTATTCCCCGGCGGCGCATACCGCAATAAAGATGGTGTGCAGCGGGGCAGCGTCATGGACATGCCCGTCTATCCGGGCGACCCGCTCACGCCCGGTATCGGCGCTACCAAAGATGCCAAGCGCTTGCCGCGGAATGAGGCGGTCACACTCACGAAGATTCCGGTACTGCCGATTTCCTACGGTGATGCACAGCCGCTATTGGCCGCGCTCAACGGTCCGATTGCGCCGCAGAACTGGCGAGGCGCTTTGCCCATGACCTACCATCTGGGTCCGGGACCGGCGAAGGTACACCTGAAACTGGCATTTAACTGGGACCTGAAGACCATCCACAACGTGATTGCCCGCATCCCCGGTTCGGCCTATCCCGACGAGTGGATCATCCGCGGGAACCATCACGATGGCTGGGTGAATGGCGCTGAAGATCCCATTTCGGGGCTCGCCCCCATGTTGGAAGAGGCGCGCGGTTTGGGCATGCTGCTCAGGCAGGGATGGAAACCCAAGCGCACGATCATCCTGTGCGCCTGGGATGGCGAGGAGCCGGGACTGCTCGGGTCCACCGAATGGGCGGAAGCGCATGCCGAGGAGCTACAGCGCAAGGCGGCCGTCTATATTAATTCGGATGGCAATGGGCGCGGCTATCTCGGCGTCGAGGGGTCGCACACGCTTGAGCGCTTCATCAACGGAGTGGCGCGCGATATCGACGATCCCGAAGCGAAAATGACGGTGTGGAAGCGGCTGCAGTCTCAGCGCATCGCGAATCCTTCGCCGCAGGATCGCCAGGAAGCGCGCAACCGAGCCGATCTGCGCATCGGGGCCCTCGGCTCGGGTTCCGACTACACGGCGTTTCTCGATCATCTGGGGATTGCGTCCGTAAACATGGGCTTCGGCGGAGAGGATGGCGGTGGAATCTACCACTCGATTTACGACGACTTCTACTGGTACACGCATTTCTCGGATACGGACTTCGTCTATGGCCGGGCCTTGGCGCAGGCGGCCGGAACGACGGTGCTGCGGCTGGCCGATGCGGAATTGCTTCCGTTCGACTTTGACGATCTCACCGATACGGTGCGCCGGTACGTGGACGAAGTGGAAAAACTGGCCCGCGACAAGCGGGACGAAATCATCGAACGCAATCGGCAGCTTGACGACGGAGTGTTCGCGGCCATAGAAGACCCGCGGCACAAGATGGCGGCGCCGCCGAAAGAGCCGGTCCCGCCGTTTCTCAATTTCGCGCCGCTCGAGAATGGCATGGCGGCACTCCAGCGCACCGCGCAACTATACAACGAAGCGCTCACCCATGCGACGGAAAATGGCGGTTCGGCACTGGCGCGCGCGGCTCTCCGCGAGGCCAATGCCAAGCTCATCCTGGTCGAGCGTGCGCTTACGCTGAAGGAGGGGTTGCCCAACCGTCCCTGGTTCAAGCATCAGATCTATGCACCAGGTTTCTACACGGGATACGGAGTGAAGACTCTTCCCGCGGTTCGCGAAAGCATCGAGCAAAAGCAGTGGAAGCTGGCGGACGAGGAGATCGTCAAAGTTGGGAAGGTGCTGGAGAATGCGGGCGAGGCGATCCAGGGCGCTACCACGGAGTTGGGCCGGGCAGTGCGATAGGCAGTTCAGTTCAGAGTTTCGGCGTTCGACGGCGGCTGTGCCAGAAGTGGAGGATTTCAACCACGCGCCGAGCCTCGTGCACGCGGTAGTAGATCTTATACGGCGTGTGGAAGAGTCTACGAGTTTCGCCGCCCCTGGAGACCGGCGTCCGATGTGAGGAAGTGTTTCCAGAGCCTTTACATGGTTGATCAAGGACTGCCCAGCCGGCTAGCCGCGTCGGGATTGTTGCTTGCGATGTACTCAACCATATCGCTGAGGTCGTTTAGCGCTTCGTCTGAGAAGAGAACTTTGAAATCCACTGTGGCAGCATCTTTTCGACCTCTTCGAGCGGCGTCAAGCGGCCAGCATCGGCATCGCGAATGCCCCGGTCAATAGCGGCGAGAGTTTCCTCATCTTCTTCGCCGGTCAGTACGACCGGCTGATCCAAATCGGTCTTCGCCGTGATCATACTCTACGGTAGCCCGGAAGACGGCCGCTTTGCAAAATGGTCAGGATTAGACGAGTGCGCGGGCAACGCCATTCTCGGACAGGAGCCTGCTAGGTCTGACGTTTAATTTCGCTTCAGTCGCTGGGCGATATCCACCACGCGATCGACAGCTCCACAGAGTTCCTGGCCTACCGGTGTGAGGGCATACCAGACAGTCGGTGGCGACGTCGGCTTGCTGAACCGCTCGATTACCCCATCCTGTTCCAGTTTGCGAAGACGGATCGTTAGCATCTTCGGCGAGACTCCCTTGATATCCGTTTGTAGCTCCGTAAAGCAGCGCTTCCCCTCACGAAGGTACCAGATCACATCTGCCGTCCAGGCGCCCGCAAGCAGACGCATGCATTGATCTAGCGACCACCCCGCGGGGGGCGGCGGCACCGTGCTCTTGCGTCTCTTGACCATCAATCGCCTTACCAAATGGTAACCCGATTCTACACGCCGGCAGTCCGGCGGCGAATCGTTGTCCTTTGCGCGCCATCTCTTTAGCCATGAACAGCAATCACAAGCAAACGGCATTGATTACAGGGGCATCGAGCGGCATTGGGCTCGGTTTGACTAAAGGATTCCTCGCTGCCGGTTTCGACGTAGTCGCGAACTCGCGCCGTGTGACCACCGCAGGAACGCTAAGTCCATCGGACGATCTGGCGTTGGTCGATGGTGACGTGGGTGAAGTGTCCACCGCCAGGAACCTGGTTAGCGTTGCGCAGCAACGATTCGGGGGGCTCGATTTGCTCATCAACAACGCAGGTATCTTCGTGCCGAAACCCTTTGTCGAGTACACTCCCGAGGACTTCCTCAACGTCGTCTCCACCAATCTCGCGGGGTTCTTCTATGTCACGCAGGAGGCGGCACGCCACATGCGGAAGAATGGCGGCGGACAGATCATCACCATCACTACGACGCTGGCCCAACAGCCGGTGGCCGGCGTAAACGCGGCGCTTACCAGCCTGACGAAGGGTGGGTTGAACTCCGTTACGCGAGGCTTGGCGATTGAGTATGCAACAGAGGGGATCCGCGTGAACGCCATCGCGCCGGGCATCGTCGACACTCCCATGCACCAGCCTGAAAACCACGAATTCCTGAAACACCTGCATCCCATACCACGGATTGCCAAGGTACAGGACATTGTCGATGCGGCCCTATTCCTGGTGCGGGCATCGTTCATCACGGGCGAAGTGCTCTATGTTGACGGCGGAGCACAAGCCGGAAAGTGGTAGACCGCCCAGTGCGTTGCAATCCGGCCGGAAGGACGTTTCTGAATCCTCCGGCCAGGCTGGATACTCCAGAAATTGGCTTGATGCCCTATCGCCAAGAGAGGTTTCTATGTCTTTCGAAATGACCGTTGGGCTGTTGGTTGTCGATCACGAGAGGTACGCGCAATATCGCGCCGAAATCGCACCCTTGCTTGAAGCAGCCGGCGGCAAATTCCGCTATGACTTTGAAGTCGCTCGCACCCTGAAGAGCGAGTCGGGTCATGAAATCAATCGCGTCTTCGTCATCCAGTTTCCGGACCGTGCCGGCAAGGAGCGTTTCTTCCAGGATTCACACTACCGCGAGATTCGCTCCCGTCTTTTCGAAGAAGCGGTGAAGGGTACATCGATCCTCGCCGAATACGCCGTCTAATTGCGGCCTTCAGAAAGCCGCGCCCGCAATGCCCTGGCCTTCCACCACGGTGACCACCCGATCCGCCGTCACCTTGACCAGTCTGTCCACCGTACCGCTGGGCCAGTGCAATTCCACATCAGCCGTGAGGGCAGCGCCTAAGCCGAAATGAACTCGCAGATCGTTCTGAGAAATGTAGCTACCGCCGCTGCGGACTTCATCCATCTGCCGGTGCCGCTTGCCGTCGATTTCCGTGGTGCAGTAGATTCGCGTGCCGATGCCCGTGCGATTCGATTTTGTGCCGGTGGTCTTTATTTTGATCCAGTGGTTCCGCAGCTTCGAATCGCAGCGCAGCAGTTGCGGCACATCGTTGATGCAGTTCACCAGTAGGTCGAGATTGCCATCGTTATCGAAATCCCCGGCCGCCATTCCGCGCCCGCTCACTTTCTCCAGAATCCCCGGGCCGAGTTCTTCGGAAACCTCGCGGAATCGCCCGTTGCCTAGATTCTGGTACACCACTTTGCGCTGCTTGTAGCCGGATTCGGTCAGACTCTCCCCCACCTCGGGATACACGTGTCCGTTGCACAGCACGATGTCGGGCCAGCCGTCATTGTCGTAGTCCACGAAGGCGACTCCCCAGCCCAGGAAGCGCGTGATGCGCCCCAGTCCCGCCTGAAATGTCTGGTCCTCGAAAAATCCGGCACCCTGATTGTGGTACAGGCTCGTGGTATCGCCCGCGAAGTTACTTTTCACTAAGTCGAAATTTCCGTCGCAATCGTAGTCCGCCACGGCCACGCCCATGCCTGCTTGGGGTTTGCCGTCCGCCGAATAGGCGACTCCCGTCTCGATCGCCATCTCTTGAAACGTGCCGTCGTGCCGATTCCGATAGAGCGCCGAAGAGGTGGAATCGTTGGCCACGTAGATGTCGGGCCACCCGTCGTTATCGTAATCGAACACCGCTACTCCGAGTCCGAACGTGCTGGCCGTCTTCCGAATGCCGGCCGCCTCCGAGACGTCCGTAAAGCTGCCATCGCCGCGGTTGTGAAACAGGATGTTCTTGCCGCCTGTAAGTCCCGGCGGACCGCATGCCACCAGAAGCCCTTTATATTTGCACGGACCCGACTCCGGCAGCGGCGCGGTCTTGGGGTCGAAGTCGATGTAGTTGGCGACGAAAAGATCGAGATGCCCGTCCTTGTCGTAGTCTAGAAACGCGCAGCCCGTGTTGTGGCGCTTCAGGCCGTTCTTCGTGCGCGTGGTCACTCCCGCCTTGGTAGCCACGTCCACGAACTTGCCGTTGCCAAGATTCCTCCATAGCGAACAGTCACCCCAATACGTCACGAACAGGTCGTCCCAGCCATCGTTATCGTAATCGCCGACGCAGCACCCGCAGCCCCAACCCGAACGGGCGATTCCCGATTGCACAGTAATGTCGGAGAAGGTGCCGTCACGATTGTTCTTGTAAAGCCGGCTGACGGGCGCATTGGAGGGTGTCCATGCGGATTCAAAACGCGAGCCGTTGACCAGAAAGATATCGAGCCAGCCATCCTGGTCGTAATCGAAAAAAGCGGCGCCGCAGCCCGTAGTTTCGAGCAGGTAGCGGTTGCGGCTCTCGCTGCCATAAATGGTTTTCGCGCGCAGGCCGGCCTCGCGCGCCACGTTTACAAACTGCACATCCATCGCGAGGCCGTCAAGCAACTGGTCGAGCGAGAATACGGCGGCTGCCTTGCTGAGCGAGCGGACGAACGTACGCCGATTGGGCCGGAACATCTTCGTCCATATTACCGGGATCTTTCGTACATGAGAGCTGCCGCTGTCCGCAAAAGACTCGAAAAATGTCTGTTCCATGTCAGTTTCCGGTGATATACTCCGGCCACGGAGTTGTCTAGTTCGCGAAAGGGGATATCCATGAAGATATTTGCGCTGATCGGTCTGGCGCTGGTTCTATCCTTCCCGAATACGTTGTTGGGGCAAGCCGTCTTTGGCAGTATCTCCGGCAACGTCACGGACTCGAGCGGCGGCGCCGTGCCGCAGGCGAAGGTCACCATCACTGACCTCGGAAAAGGGGTCACCTACAGCACAACATCCAACGAATCCGGTAACTACAGCCAGACGCACCTCATCATCGGACTCTACGAAGTCCGAATTGAAGCGCCCGGCTTTAATTCCTACGTTCAGAAGAACGTATCGGTCGAAGTCGACGCCGTCTCCACAATCAATGCCCGCATGACCGTCGGCAGTGTCGGGGAGACCATCAATGTGACTGCCGAAGCGCCCCTGCTCAAAGCCGAGAAGGCCGACGTATCGGACACCATGACCCAAAGAGTAGTGCAGGAACTGCCCGTATTGGGACGCGACCTGAGCCGGCTCTACTTCCTGGTTCCCGGCGTTCAGGCCACCGGGACCAGCGCGCCCAGCGAGCAGCCGCACGATATCTACCGGCCCACCATCGGAGGCCAATACTGGGGTGGCATCTCGTTCCAGTTGGATGGCACCGACAATCGCGAATCGGTTCTCGGTGAACCCGTGATCACGCCCAACTTCGATTCCATCGCCGAGTTGAAAGTCACCACCACCAGTTACGACGCCGAATTCGGCCAGGCCAGCCAGGCGATCATTTCACAGCAGACCAAGTCCGGCAGCAACCTCCTCCATGGCAGTCTGTTCGAGTACCGCCGCGATCAGCACGGCGCCGCGCGCGACCCCTTCGCGCAGGCGCAGCCCATCCCCGGCTCGAACGGGCGCTTCATCCCGCCGACGTTGTGGAACCAGTTCGGTGGATCTTTGGGTGGGCCGATTCAGAAAGATAAGACCTTCTTTTTCGCCGACTACCAGGGCAGCCGCCAGCACAACGGAGGGTCGCTTTTGACCCGTGTCCCCACAGCCGCGGAGCGCGCCGGGGATTTGAGCGATCTGAACACGGCGATCTACAACCCCTGCAATGGCACCGATTGCAGCACCCTGATTATTCCCGCGAGCCGGCAGCAGTTCGCCGGCAATGTGATTCCGTCGAACATGCTCTCACCCCAGGCCCAGGCGCTGCTGAAGTCCCTGCCACTGCCGAACGTCAGCGGCGCGGTGGGCGCAGTCCCCAACTATCAGGCCTCCGGACAAGGCATTGTGAATAGCGATTCGGTGAACGGCCGCGTGGACCGCTATCAGACCACCAAGCTCCATCTCTTCGGCCGCTACAGCTTCATGCAGTACGCCCAATCGGCCCCGGGCGCATTTGGCAGTGCCGCCGGCGGCCCCAATTTTGGACCTCCCGGCTTCGCCGGAACGTCGTCCCTGCGCGACCAGAGTCTGGCCTCCGGTTTCGACTACGCCATCAGTCCCACCTGGCTCACCGACTTTCGATTCGGCTTTTTCCGTTACCGCGTGTTCGTGAATCCGAACGGCCTCGGAACCTCGCCGGCGAAGGATGCCGGAATCCCCGGGCTGAACAACGACAGCTACTACACCTCGGGCATGCCGGCCTTCGCGATCAATGGCACCGGCGGCGTCAGCTTCGGGTACTCGCTCGGCATCAACCAGTGCAACTGTCCCCTGAATGAGCAGGAGAACGAGTTCCAGTGGGTGGGCAATACCACCCGCACCTTCGGCAATCACTCGCTCAAGATCGGCGTCGACTGGCGCTTCCAGCAGAACCTGCGCGTGCCGAGCGACACTCACCGGTCGGGCCAATTGACCTTCGACCCAACCACCACCCAGGGTCCCAGCGGCGGAGGTCTCGGCCTGGCATCATTCCTGTTGGGACAAGTACAGTCGTTCGGCCGGTATGTCAGCAATTCCACGGAAGCGGCGGAGCGCCAGAATCGCCTCTTCTCGTACGTGCAGGACACGTGGAAAATTACCCCGAAGCTCACGCTCAATTACGGACTGCGATGGGAGATCTACTTCCCGCAATACGTCAACGGCAAGGATAACGGCGGTTTCCAGAACCTCGCCACCGGCGAGGTAATGATCACCGGCGAAAACGGCATTGGGATGAACGGCAACGTCAAGACGGCGCTCACTCACTTCGCGCCGCGCCTGGGTATTGCCTATCAGTTGGATCCCAAGACCGTGGTTCGCGCGGGTTACGGCCGCTCCTATGATGTTGGAGTCTTCGGCGTATCGTTCGGCCACAACGTGACTCAGAATCTGCCGGTCCTGGCGAACCAGTCTCTCAACCCGTCGCAGCCGTGGCTTTCTGTGTTCACGTTAGCGACCGGGCCCGGAGCAGTGCTCGATCCGTCCACGATCCTGGCGGCGCAGCCTAAAGGACCCAACGGCAACCCCATCCTGCCGAACGGGATTGCTCCCAACGTGTTGCCCCTCACCAGCAACAACACCATGCGGCTGCCGGTAGTGGACGCCTGGAACTTTACCATCGAACACCAGTTTACGCCGAGCACGGTGTTCTCGATCGCTTACGTGGGGAACAAGGGCTACCACGTCACGCCCGGCGGCACCAACTACAACATCAACCAGCCGAACATCCTGGGCTTTGGGACCCTGACCACCAATCAGCGCCGTCTCTTCTTCCAGAAATTCGGATGGACTCAGAACATCAAATATTTCAGCGATGACGGAAGCGTGAAGTTCAACTCACTTCAGATTCGCGGCGAAAAGCGTTTTGCGGGCGGCCTGCAGGTGCAGGGCAACTTTACCTGGGCCAGTGCGTTTGATTTCGCCAACGACTACTTCCTCTGGAACCACGATATCGACTACGGCCGCGAGAACGGCGTCCGCCGGTTCGTGTTTAATTTCAACGGCCTCTACGAACTGCCCTTCGGCAAGAACAGGCATTTTCTGAAATCGGCCGGACGAGCCCTCGACCTGCTGGTCGGTGGATGGCAGATCGCCGGCCTCGGCACCTGGGAGTCCGGGTATCCCTTCACCCCCGGATACACCAATTGCGGCAGCGACGAAGACACCGGACCCTGCCGCGCGAACCTGGTGGGCGACGCCAGCGTCTCCGATCCCAATGCGCATGGCTGGTATGCAACGGCGCCTGCGGGCACCAGCGGCACGGGCTGTCTCACCACCGCAACGGCAACTCCTCTGCTCAACGCGAACGGCTGTACGCGCGGCCCGTGGAGCCGCCCCGCCGCCGGCACCTTTGGCAACGTGGCGCGGAACTCCTTTTTCGGACCCCACCTGTTCAACACCGACGCGTCGCTCAACAAACGGTTCCACATCTCGGAAAGGTTTAACGGCCAGTTCCGGGCGGAGATCGTCAACGTCTTCAATCACGTGAACCTGGGGCAGCCCAACGCGACGGTCGATTCACCCACGGCGGGCCAGATCTTCGCGCTTACAGGGCTTGCTCAAATGAGAAAGTGGCAACTCGGCTTGCGTCTCCAGTTCTGATCCTTCTCCTGGCCGCCGCACCGTTTCTGGTGTACGGCCAGGAGACCCTGCAACAAATGGAAGCTCGTGCAACCTCGTTGAGGGCTCGCGGGGACGCTTCGGGCGCTTTGGCAGCCTGGGAGCAAGCGGCGAAGCTCGCTCCTCGCTCGGCCCGGATTCAGGATGAAATCGGCTTTCTGCTGGGCGTTCTCGATCGGCGCGCCGAGGCCGTACAACACTTCGAACAGGCTCTCACTCTCGACCCGAAGTTCGCTCCGGCGCATTACCACCTGGGCGTGGCGCTGTGGCTCGAACAGCGGCAGGCGGAAGCCGTCCGGCACCTCGCTTCCGCCGCGGCGCTCGATCCCAGGAACTTCGAGTATCATCATTTCATGGCTCGTGCATTGAACGCGACGGCCCGCTACCTGGAGGCCCTGGAGCACCTGGAGGTAGCCGTCAAACTCAATCCACGCATCTCTGAAGCGTGGAATCAGCTTGGCCTCGCGCGCCAGCACACTGGCCAGTTGCAGAGTGCCATCGATGCCTATCGGGCCGCCGTCAATCTCGACTCCGCGAACTCCGATGCGCGCAATAATTTGGGATTCGTTCTGGTGAACAGCGGACAGGCCGAGGAGGGGCTGGCTCAGTTCCGTAAGATCCTCGATGCCAACCCGGACAACCACATGGCCCGCGTGAACGCCGGATTCGCCTACCTTCAGAAGGGCGATCTCAACCAGGCCGAGTCGCAGTTCCGCGAAGTACTCCGCCGCGATCCGCACTCCGTGATTGCGCATTACGATCTGGGAATCGCGCTCAAACAGAAGGATGACCTGGATGGCGCCAAGGCCGAGTTGGGACGCGCTCTCGCCGAGGATCCGGACCTTGCCGAAGCGCACTACACCCTCGGCATCATTCATTGGCAGACAGGGGAGTTCGCCGGTGCCGCACAGGAAATGCGCGCGGCTATCGCTCTGAACCCGGAGTATGGCGAGGCATATTTCATGCTCGGAACCGCGCTCAAGCAACAGGGCGACCTGGCCGCCGCCGAAACAGCCCTGCGCACAGCGATCCGCTTCGAGCCGGACAATCCCGGTCCTTACAATACGCTGGGCCAGTTGCTGCGCCAAAAAGGCGACATGGAGGGCAGCCGTAAGGTCTTCGAAGAAGGCGCCAATGCCAAGCTAAAGAAGGAAGCGGAGTTGGGCAAAATGCTTCAGAAGAAGCTCTAGCGTGAGGAAGTCTGGCCGTGCAGCAACACCGTACCACACAGGGCTTTAGAGAAACGGCCCCTCACAGATCACGTCGCCCCCCAGACGCCCCCGGCATCAAAGAGCATTTTCCAATCCAGAAATGAGCCTGAAAATGAGGCGCGACCTTCCCTTGCCGTTGGGCCGAAGCTGTCCCACTTACTTTGTCTCGCGTCTGAACTTCACAGTTTGCGATGGAAAAAGTCCACGGCCGCCCGGTAAGCCTTCACCCACGACCCGTGCCTCAGAAATCCGTGAATCTCGTCCGGGATGATCAACTGCTCGAAATAGACCCCCTGCCGGCGCAGTGCAGCCACCATCGTAACGGTCTCGCTGAAGTTCACGTTGCGGTCGTCGTCTCCATGGATGAGGAGAACCGGAGAGCGCCAGGTGCTCACCGATGCCATCGGCGATGAGGCGAAGGCTACGCGGCCGGCCTCCTGACGCGCAGCTTCGGCGGCCGGGTCGGCGGAGGTTCCCGTGGCCGCGCCCGCATTCGCGGCATTGCGGATGGTCCAGTCGTGCACACCATGGAAATCCACGCCCGCCGCAAATAAATTGGAGGCCCGCGCCAGGCCCAATGCGGTGAGATACCCTCCATAGGATCCACCCCACAGCCCGACGTGTGCCGGATCGACGTCCGGACGGGCCTTCAAATACAGGCCGGCGCCCTCCACATCGTTGAATTCGCTCGCGCCCCGCGCCCCGTAGTTGGCCGGTTCGCGGAACGCCAGGCCATAGCCGATTCCGCTGCGGTAGTTGATCGAAAGCACGACATAGCCCTGGCTCGCCAGATATTGATTCATGCCATAGGCGTTGTTGTAGTAATCCATGTAGTGCCAGCCGAGCAGCATCTGGCGGCGTGACCCGCCGTGCATGAAAACCAACCCGGGGTGACGCTGGCCGGGTCGGCTATCGGGCGGTAGAAAAAGCTGGGCATGGATCTGCATGCCGTCGGAAGCCGTGTAGATCACCTGCTGTGGCACCACCAGCGAATCGGCCGGAAAATCGGCCGGAACCGAATCGGGCGCCAGGTCGCGGATCGCGCCGCCCGTCTGGATCGCGGCCCGCGCGGGCTGCCGGCCATCGGCGCGGAAGAACGCCACTGCGTTGCCCGCCAATGCCGGCGCCCATTCGAGGCCCTGCCCTGACGTCACCGCGCGCGGCGGACCGCTGGCCGTCGAGACGCGCCAGATGTGACGCCGGTCAATATCGTCCTGGTTGGAGGCGAAGATCATTTCCTTCCCGTCTGGCGAGGAGGAAACGAACTCGACCTCGAAGTTGCCGGGCGTGAGCAGAGCCGGCGAGCCCCCTTCCACCGCCACGGAGTAGAGATGCAGCCAGCCATCCTTCTCCCATGGGAACACCAGGCGATCGCCCGCGCTCCAGGTGAGCTGGCGGTCCGCCACCATCGGGTGAAACGCGCTGCCCGTCCCACGATCCGCCATCCAGATTTGCCGGCCGGTACCGTCCACGACGGAGGCAACACGGATCGACCAGGCGTCGCCGCCTCCTGCGCCCCGACGCCCACCGCGGCCCCCACCTCCACCTCCGCCGGCCGGATTTCGAATAAAGGCGACCTGCTTTCCGTCGGGAGACCAAACCGGATCGCGATCGCGGTCGACGCTGGCATCGAGGTAGGTCAGCGACTTCGAAGTGAAGTCGAATACGGTGATGAAGCTGTGGTTCACTCGATCGCTGACGAACGCCAGTTTGGAACCGTCGGGCGACCACTCCATCTCCGCCGAAGTCACTCCCGTGCGCGCCCGGTAGAGCAGCGCGGGCTTATCGGAACCGGCAAGCGGTGCGAGCCAGATCTGGCCGCCCCGCAGAAAAGCCAGGCGATCCCCCTTGGGCGAGATGGCGGGCGAGTGGCCCTCGGCAATCTTGCGCGGCTTCTCCCCGGGCGCCACAGTCCAAATGGCCTGCTCCACCCCCGCGGGGTCGGCGCTCGGATTGGGGTCGGGCCGGCCCAGAAACTCCAGGTCACCGCCGCGGACATATACGAGGGCGCGCCCGTCCGGCGTCCAGTGCAACTGGCCGATATCCTGCCCGTCGTCCTCGACATAGGAAGTGAGACGGACGCCCTTGTAGTCGGGCGCCGCAGCCATCCACACATTGCGCGCGCCGCGTTCATTCAGGAGCCAGGCTACCTTGCCGCCGCCCGGAGCGGCGATCAATTCCGACGGAAACGGAGCCGAGAGGACCTGCTCCAAAGTGAACGTCTTCGCAGCCATGGCCGCGGAGGCCAGGAGGACGGTTGCCAACAGATAGCGTCTCATGTCGAACCAGTCTACACCTGCGGTCGAGTGGGAAGCATGCCGTCTGGAAGCACCTTACCGCACGGTGGCAACACCCTGCACGTCAACCGGATGTTGCGGTCGAGATTGTCCGGCCACGGGCTGTCCTCATTCGAAATGCTCTATCGGCTGTACGTCACGTGGGCCGCTCGATCCGATGCCTCCAAAAGGACCATCTTTTGCCGCTTGCCTAGGGGTGATTAAGGCGCGGGAGCTCGAGGGGTCGTTTTGGCCGGCGTTCCTTCGTGATTGTCAGTCGAGGCGATCATCCGAAAGCGGCCGATTTCCGTGCAGCGGTAAGGTGATCGCTTACCGCGCATACAATAGTTCTCAATGCCGGAATTCGATATCGTTGGTGTCGGGCTCAACGCCACCGACACGCTCCTCATCGTACCCCACTTTCCTGCCTACGCCGGCAAAGTGCCCTTCCATGAGGAGATCCTCAGCCCCGGTGGCCAGGTGGCCAGCGCGATGGTGGCCTGCGCGCGCCTCGGCCTCCGCGCCAAGTACATCGGAGCCATTGGAGATGATGAGCGCGGCCGTATTCAGATGGAGAGCCTGCTCGGCGCCGGTATTAATCTCGACGACGTTCAGCATTGCCGAGACTGCGCCAATCAATCGGCATATATCATCATCGACCGCTCCACCGGGGAGCGCACCGTTCTTTGGAGGCATGACGATTGCCTGCGTATCGACGCGGAGCGGATCGCTTCCGAACAGATCTCAAGCGCGCGCCTCCTGCACATCGATGGCTTCGATACACGTGCCGCGGCGCGCGCGGCGGCCATCGCGCGAGGCCATGGCATTCCCGTGACCCTCGATGTCGATACCATTTATCATGGCTTCGACCGCGTGCTGCCGAACGTGGATTATCTGGTGGCCAGCTCCGAGTTTCCCGCCGCCTGGACCGGCATCGACGATCCGTTCCATGCCCTCGAAACCATCCAGAATGAATATGGCATGAAAGTGGCCGCCATGACATTGGGCGCGCACGGCGCGCTGGCGCGCCATAACGGAAGATTCCACTACTCACCCGCGTTCGTGGTGAATTGTGTGGACACCACCGGCGCCGGCGACGTGTTTCATGGGGCATTCTGCTATTCTGTTTTGCAGGGAATGCCGATGCGCGATGCCCTCGAATTCTCGAATGCCATGGCGGCGCTGAATTGCACGGCGATCGGCGCCCGAGGTGGAATACGGGGCCTCGACGAAATCCGGGCCCTGATGTCGAAAGCTGAGAGAAGATCGCACCACGATATTGCGGCGCGCGCAGCTCTCACCACCTGAATGTTTCCGCTACGCGATACACAGCCGAGCTACTCCAAGCCTGTAGTGACGGTGCTGCTGATCGTCGTCAATATCCTGGTATTCCTTTTCGAATTCTCTCTGGACGACTATTCCCGGAATGCCTTCATTAGTGTCTACGGGCTGGTGCCCGATCACTTTGAGTACTCCGCGATTCTGACCTCCATGTTCCTTCATGGAGGCTGGATGCACGTCCTGGGAAATATGTGGTTCCTGTGGATTTTCGGGGACAACATCGAGGACATTCTGGGCCACGGGAAGTATCTCGGGTTTTATCTGCTGTGCGGTGTAGCTGCCGCTATGACCCAGGTGATGTTTAATTGGGGCTCGCGCGTTCCCATGGTGGGCGCGAGCGGCGCCATTGCGGGCGTGATGGGCGCATACATGGTGAAGTTTCCACAGTCGCGCATCCGGACCGCGGTTTTCTTCATCTTCATCATGTTCACCGAGATTCCCGCGTGGGTGATGCTCATCTACTGGTTTGCCATCCAACTCTTCAGCGGTGTCGGAAGCATCGGAGACACCCAGGCAAGCCAGGGCGGCACCGCGTTCTTCGCCCACATCGGTGGATTTATTGCCGGAATCGTCCTGGTCAACTTGATGGGCGCGCGTCAGCCCTACGCCAGACGCCGCGATCTTTACTGGCGATGAAACCTCGGGTCACGCTCTATACGCGCGCGGGTTGCTGTCTGTGCGATGATGCCAAGAGCTTGCTGCTCGCAGCTCGCCGGCGCGCGGATTTCGACTACGAAGAGCTGGATATCGATTCCGACCCGGAACTGCGCCGCCTTTACAATGACGAAGTGCCGGTTGTCGCCATCAATAGTTTGAAAGCCTTCAAGTACCGTGTGGATATGAAAGAATTCCTAAAGAAACTGGCCGCGCGCGCATGAATTTGGACGTTCTCGCCATCGCCGCTCATCCTGACGACGTCGAGCAGACTTGCGGCGGAACACTCATTCGCATGGCCGGGATGGGCTACCGCACCGGAGTGCTGGACCTTACCGCGGGAGACATGGGTACGCGCGGCACGCCCGAGCAGCGCGTCGCCGAATCCGAGGTCGCCGCCAAGCACCTGATGCTCCACTGGCGCGGCAATCAACATATGCCGGACGCGCGCCTGGAAAACACCATCACTGCGCGCATGACCCTGGCCGTGAGGATACGGGAACTAAAACCGCGGGTAGTGATCCTCCCATATTGGGAGGCACGACATCCGGATCACTATCGCTGCGGTGAGATTGGTTTCGAGGCCTGTTTCCTCGCAGGATTGAAAAAGTTGGACGAATATTCCGAGCCCCATCGGCCGGCGAAGATCCTGTATTCCAGCCTCTATGCCGATGTAAAGCCATCGTTCATTGTGGATATCAGCGCCCAATTCGAGCGCCGCATGACGGCGCTGTTGAGCTACGTCTCGCAATACGGCGAGACCGCTGAGGGTGGCGCTTTGTTCCCCAACGAGCGGGAGATTCGGGAAAGGCTGGGCGCCATAGCGCGCTTCTATGGCAACCAGATCGGAGTTAAATACGGCGAGCCTTTTGTGGTGAAAGAGGCCATCCAGATCGACGACATCGTGGCCATGCCGGTACGCTCGATCTAAGCTGCCGAAAGGCCTTACCGGGGACACCTCGTCGAAGAGGTGTCTCATCCTGCCGGCAATACCGAAAAGCGTCTTTTGCGTTTCCCTCCAAAGCTTTGTAACCTGTCTACTTGCCGGTACGCCTATCCAGACGGAGCCAAGAGTCTTTTCGGATGCCGGCACTTTTAGCCATGGTGCCGCATGCTGGTTGACTTCGAGCTGATCAAGCGCGCCCAAAAGGGTGATGCTGCGGCGTTCAACGAAGTCGTACTGGCCTACCGGAAGCGAATCCTGGGGACGATCTCTCGTTTGATCGCCCATCCCGAAGATGTCGAGGATGTCGCGCAGGAAGTTTTTTTGCGGCTTTATTTTTCTCTCGACCAACTGAGGGCTCCCGAGGTGTTTGAGCCTTGGCTGTATCGCCTGACGCAGAACGCGGCTTACGATTACCTTCGGAAGCAGCGGCGGCGTCAGGAGTTCCGGATGTCCGATCTGTCGGAGCAGCAGGTGCTGATGGCCGATGCCATGGCAGGTGGGAAGGCGGAGCAGAGCGATCAGCACCAGAAGAAGATACGGGAATCCGTAGATTCGCTCCTCGGGGCGGTTTCGGAGGCCGATCGGATTTTGCTGATGCTTAAAGAGGTAGAGGGGCTTTCGTTGAAAGAACTTGAAAAGATTTACAAGGTCAACGAAAATGCTCTTAAGGTTCGTTTGTTCAGGGCTCGGCAAAGAGTTTTGAAGGCATTTGGAGCGGCAGAAAAAGGCAAGGATCCGGGTAAGACCGGTTAGTTAGAGGTATTATGGATTCGATGCGCGGCAACGACGACCAAAAACTGGACGCTCTATTCAGGGCGTATCACGCTGCGTGTCCGGTTCCGGACGCGAGCGCGAATTTCATGCCGGACCTCTGGCGAAAGATTGAAGCCCGCCAAACTGTTACGTTCTCATTCCAGCGGATGGCCAACGCCTTCGTGACGGCGGCCGTGGCGCTGTCAATTGGCTTGGGCGTCTACCTGTCGATTCCCCGTTCGAATCCTTACTACTCCCAAACCTATGTCGAGGTGCTGGCGGAAGCCAATGCCCCGGACACCTCGGAGACCATCATTCCGGTGCTCGCGGATCTGCCCGATTCGGGCCGGTGAGTGAATCATGCCCAGGGCGAAACTCACCGCGGCTTTGTACCTGCTAGTGGTCTTTCTCAGCGGTGCGATGGTGGGGGCGTTTGTTCATCGGCTCTACATGGTGAAAACCGTGTTGAGCACAAATGTAGATCCCACTCCCCGGAGGCCGGGTCCAGCCGATTGGCGCAAACATTTTATCGATGACATGCGCTCCAAAGTCAAGGTGGATGAGCAACAAGTCTCGCAACTCGGTCAGATCTTCGATCAGAGTGGGGATGAGATGCGGGAATTGCACGCCAAAAGGAAACCCGAAGATCAGCGCCGGAGAGCGGAAGATCAGGCCCTTCAGAATCAAATGGTTGAGAAGATCAACGCGATTCTGAGGGAGGATCAGAAGCCACTCTATCAGCAACTCCGGGCCGAACGCGAAGCCGAGCGCGAACGGGAGCGGAAGCGACGGCAGGGAGATGGTGACAACCGAAAGGGCGACAGGAAATAAGATTGGAGCAAGGTTGACAGACGACACGAAACGATCGTCTGTCCCACCCGCTATTTAACACCTACGGCTTCGGGTTTTTCCCTCTTGTCCTTGTCGCCTCGCGTGGCTTTGTACTTCCGTTCAAACCTGTCGATGCGTCCAGCGGTGTCCATCAACTTCTGCTTGCCCGTGAAGAACGGATGGCAGGAGGAGCAGATTTCCACGCGCATATCGCCCTTGTGCGTCGACCGGGTCTTGAAGGTGTGGCCGCAGGCGCAAATGACATTGATTTCGTTGTAAGCGGGGTGAATACCGGCCTTCATTGGATTACGGGGATTCCTTTCGAGATTTCCAGTATACCAAAACCACAAACCCCCGTGAACTCCCAGGAGTCCACGGGGGCAGGTAGCCTAAGAATTAAAACCTGAGGCTTGAGCTGACGCTTGAGGCAGCCGGTCCACAGGAACGTGATCCCGATACTGGACGGGATCGGCTAGATTTACAGGCTCGACCTCAACAGTCGGCCACCTCTCGCGGTCGTATATTACTTTCCATTATGCTGGACCACCTCCTTTTCCAGTGATAATTCGATCCTCTCACGGGCTGGAAAACTTGTCAATACAGTCGTCATAGAATACCAAGGAAGGTACAAACACAATGCGTTGTTCGAGTTACAGATTTCGGGAGGCGTACCTGCACATGGCCAGCCCATCCATCAGGTTGAACGGAAACTGCCCCGTCGTATAGTGTCCGCAGGGGAGAGTGAAAATCGTGTGCGGTAGGTTGAGCTCCCGGAAACTGCGCAGTACTTGTTGGGAATACTCGGGCAGAAACGTGCTATCGTGGCGCGCCCAAATCAGCAGGTTTTTCATCTCGCGGCCTTGCAACCGCTTGAGGTAAACCGCCGGACTGATCACCGACCAATAACGCCGTAGTTCGTCCTGGCTGACCACATCCGCGAATCCCTGCCGTACATTCTGCGTGGAGAGCCCGTTCCAGACCACATCCGAGAAATACATTGAAACATGATTGAAAATCCCCAGCTTCACACGCCGATCGTGAGCCGCGGCGATAAAAGCAACGCAAGACCCCAGGCTCGTTCCCAGGATGCCGACGCGCTGGTATCCCTGCTGCCCGACCCAGTCCAGGCAGGCGCGGGTGTCCACCACGGATTGGCGCAATGCGTGGATGGTCCGGCCAACATTGCTCGAAACGTGGTAATCGGCGCGTTGTAACTCGGCTGGCCGACGTTCGGCATGGTATGCCATAGTCATTCGGAGAGCGCTGATCCCAAACCGGTTGAGCAGCTTCGCCAAGCCCACGTGCCCGTCCGGTCCCGAATTCCACTGCGGCAGTACGATCAAGGCCCTGCCACGATCTTTGGGAACTGGAAACCATAGAGCGGATACGCTGTTGTTCTCCGGATAGCGTGTTTGGACGGGGCTGGTAAAGGTCAACCGGCCATCTTTTAAATGGTAATCGGTGGCTGGCTGATAGGAAAAGAAGCGGTCGGAGTCGCCTAGCGCCTCCCCAACGAACCGGTCGACACATTCCCGCGCGTTACCATTGGCATCCGCCGGACACGCGGGGAATCCGAGCGAGTGTAGCCAATCTGTCCCCCATTCAAAAGGCCGAACCACACGGTTCGTGTCCCGCGTGGCGAGCTTAAGCTCCCAACGGTCCATCCAACGAGCGTAGAGTCCCGTCATGTTGTGAGAAATATCAGTGTATCAAACGAAAAAAGCCCCGCGCCGGCAGATGGAACCGGAGCGGGGCCGCGGAAAGCCCAGACGAGGCAACGCACCAAAGCCAAAAAGCCTCTACCAGAGAACCCGACTCCGGAAGTGCAAGTCGGATGCCACAGCTTAAACCGTTGATTCCAGTGCGAAGGCCACCGAGGGAATTCCGAATTCGGTAGGCTTTGGCTACGGCTTTTTGGAATTCCGGAACGCAGCCCGTGAACACAGATGAAAACAAATCACTTATTCGTGAGCGCCCGCCCGTTTCTCAAGCGTGCTGCCAGGGTACAATCGGACTCAGTGAGCTTCGCGCCATCCCAAGAAGGCATCGGCCTGGCGGGTACGCCGAACGGAGTGGGAAAGGCTCTGGCGGGCTTTTTGCTCTCTGGGTTTCTGCAGGCACTGCTCGGAGCGATTCTTCCTGCTTGGGGGTATCATCGCGATCCCCCGGATTTCACAGCGGTGGGCAATTATTTTCTCGGCCTGGCGTTGGGAATCGTGGTTGCTTCGCTCCTGGCAAGACGTTTGATGGCGCAGCGCGGCCTGACTTTTTTATTGGTCTTCGCATGCGCGCTCTCCTGTGCCGCGCTATCGTACCTGGCGCTGATGTCGCCTCCGGCTTCGGAGTGGTGGCGAGTGGCTGGGCTCCTGGTGCTCGGAATTGGCGCCGGACTGCTGAATATGGCGCTCTTTTACGCCATTTCCACGGGTTATCAGTCGGATGCCGCAGGCACTGTGAATCAAGGCGGGATCTGGTACGGCTTGGGTTGCCTCACGGCGACTCTGTTGGTGGCCGGCACCTTCTACGCATATACCGTTCCCACAATCCTTCTTTTTATGGCGGTGGTACCCGCACTCTTCGCCGGAATCTACGCCAAGAGCAATTACACAGCGCCTCTCGAAGGCTCGCAACCAACCTTTCGCCAGGCATTCAGGGATTTTAGGAGCCCAGGCGCGATCTTGTTCGCTCTGCTGCTGTTCTTCCAATTCGGCAACGAGTGGTCCATCGCCGGATGGCTTCCGCTGCTGTTGATCCGGCGGGTGGGACTGAGTCCCTTGTCTGCCCTCCTGATTCTCGCTTTTTACTGGACCTGCCTGATGGCGGGCCGTTTGGGAGCAGTGGCCATTCTGCCCCGCGTGCGGCACGGCCGTTTGCTAATGGGAAGCGTGTTGGCGGCCCTCTTCGGCTGCCTGATCCTGTATTCGACCAATAACGGCTTCGGAGCAGCCACCGGCGTCTTCTTTCTGGGGGCAGGCTATGCCAGCATCTATCCCCTCGTCGCGGAGGCCATCGGACGCCGTTTTCCCTACTATCATCCCGGCTTCTTCAACGGAATATTCTCCTTCGCCCTCGTGGGTGGATTGATCGCGCCGGCAACCTTGGGTTACGCCGCTATGGCGTTGGGAGTCGGCGTGGTTATTGGGATTCCCTTGATCGGGACTTGCATGGTGATGGCGCTGATTCTGCTAATCTGGCTGGAATCGAAGGTGACAGGTAGATGAGAAAAGGAGAGGCTAGGGGATGGAGGTTTGGGGCCAGGAGTAGGGGGCTGCAGGGTACCCTCGCGTTGGCTGTGGTTTGTCAACTCACCGCCGCCTCCCTGCCGGAGAACATAGATCGCCTGCTGGCCACGGCCACGGCAGTGCGTGCCGCCTACTGGGGAATCCAGATCGTAGATCTGGCGACCGGCAAGACCTTATATGAGTTGAACCCCGACCACTTCTTCGTCCCCGCCTCAAACACGAAGCTCTTCACCACCGCCCTGGCGCTCTCTCGACTGGGACCGGACTTCACCTTTCAGACCCGCGTGCTGTCCGATGCACCTCCGGACGCCGACGGTAGGGTCGGCGATCTTCGCCTTGTGGGAGGAGGCGATCCCAACCTCTCCGCGCGTGCCATCCCTTATCGTACGGGCGCCGTAACCGGCAATCCCCTGGTGGCCATCGATGACCTGGCCGATCAGATTGCTGCCCACGGGGTGAAGCGGGTGACGGGCGATATCACAGGCGATGACACCTGGTATCTGTGGCAACCCTACGCCACGGGCTGGTCGATCGACGACCCGCAGTCGGACGACGGTGCGCCGGTCTCGGCCTTGACGATCCACGACAATGCCTTCACGCTCCAGATTCGCCCGGGCGCTCGTGAGGGCGACATCGCAAGTCTGCGATGGAACCCGCCGATCGAGTTCTACCAGTTGGATAACCGCGTTCGTACGGCGGCTGCCGGTAGCCCGCGGGGTATCCACTTTTCGCGCGTCCCAGGAAGCCTCCATGCGCGTCTTTGGGGCTCGATTCCGTTGCGCGACCGGGGCCAGGACCTGGTGCTCGGAATCGAGGATCCGGCCAGGTACGCGGCCTTGGCCTTGCGCCGTGCCCTGGAGGAGCGTGGCATCGTGGTCGACGGCGCCGCCATCGCTCAGCACCAGTTTCCCAGCGAAGTGGCAGACGTGACCAAGGCGGCAGACAATAGCGCCTACAGCATTTCCGGCGGCGCCGAACTGGCAAGGCGCATTTCAGCCCCCCTGCTCGAAGACCTCCGAATCGCCGATAAGGTCAGCCAGAATCTGCATGCGGAACTTGCGTTGCGGGCAGTGGGCCGGGCACGCCGCAATATCGGGAGTTTCGAAGCCGGACTGGAGGAATTGAAAGCGTTCCTGTCGGAAGCCGGGGTCGAGCCGGCAGCGTACAACTTCCGTGACGGGTCTGGGCTGGCGCGACTCAATCTGGTGACTCCCGGAACGGTGGTAAAGCTGTTGCGCTACATGTATACGTCACCGGCGCGCGAGAACTGGATCTCGCTGTTGCCGGTGGGCGGCCAGGACGGAACGCTGAGTTCGCGTTTTGGGGACGGGCCCGTGTCCGGGCGGGTGCATGCCAAAACCGGGTCGCTCTCCCACGTCAGCGCGCTTTCCGGTTACGTGCAACGGGTAAACGGGGACTGGATCGCGTTTTCGATTCTGGTGAATAACTACAACTCCCGGGCATCCGACATCCGTAGCGTTATGGACCGGATTTGTAATCTAATATTGGAGTAGGGTCTTATGCCTATCTACGAATATAGTTGCGAAGATTGCGGAACCAGGTTTGAGAAGCTGGTGCGCCGAACATCGGATGTGCCGGGAATCGAGTGCCCGTCGTGCGGTGAGCAACATTTGCGGCAAGAGCTCTCCACTTTTGCGGCGCATGCCAACGGCAGTCCGAAATCGGCCGAAATGCCCACTTGCCCCAGCGGGAGATGCAGCAACCCCGGCATGTGCGGAATGAATTGAGCTAGCTGAGGCCTGCGAAGAGGATCACGGGAACCTGGGCCACACCGGTCAGGGCGCACCGCAGTCCCGATGCACCCACCCGTATAGGACCGCTGCTTCCTGGCCGTCCCACCGGACTGATCTCCTGGTTGGTTCTGACCGCCGCTATGCCATCGCGGCCGGCACTTCAAGTTATCTCTGAATCCGCGCCGATCCGCCCTTCGCGAACGCGCGTACCTGGTCGGCCGTAGCCATCGTCGTGTCCCCTGGAAACGTCGTTAACAGCGCGCCGTGTGCCCATCCCAGCTTCACCGATTCCGCCGGCGACTCGCCGCTGAGCAGTCCATAGAATAGACCCGAGGCGAATCCGTCGCCTCCGCCCACGCGGTCGTGAACATCCAGATCGGCAGTCGGGGCATCGTGCGTCTGGCCGTTGATCCAGGCCACCGCGCTCCAGCCGTGCCGGTTCGTCGAGTTGACCTCGCGCAGCGTTGTCGCGATGATCTTGATCTGCGGATGCTTCCGGACCACCCGGTCGATCATTCCAAAAAATGCCGCCGAATCCAGTTTGGACTTCGCCGCCACCTCCGGCCCCGGAATTCCCAAGCCCTTCTGGAGATCCTCCTCGTTGCCAACCAGAACGTCGACGTGCTTGACGATGCGATCGAGCACCGCCACCGCGCGATCCTCCCCGCCCGAGATGTTCCAGAGTTTCGCCCGGTAATTTAGATCGAAGGAGACCACCGCGCCGGCTGCCTTGGCTGCCTGCATCCCTTCGACGATGACATCCGCGGTGGTCGCAGAGAGGGCCGCGAATATCCCTCCGCTGTGGAACCACCGCACGCCGCCGGCAAAGATCGTGTTCCAGTCGAAATCTCCGGGCTTCAGCCGCCCCGCCGCCTCATTACACCGGTTGTAGAACACCATCGGCCCACGCACACCGTGGCCACGGTCGCTGTAGACCGTGGCCATATTCGGTCCCGTAACCCCGTCGTGTTGGAACCGCTTGTAGAAAGGCTTCACGCCCATGGCACGCACGCGTTCCGCGATCATGTCCCCGATGGGATAGTCGACCATCGCCGAAACGATACCGGTTCGCAGGCCGAAGCAATCCGAAAGATTCGCGGCGCAGTTGAACTCGCCACCGCTCACGTGGATCTGGCATTCCGTCGCCTTGCGGAAGGGAATAATCCCCGGGTCCAGGCGGTGGACCAGGGCGCCTAGAGAAACGAAGTCCAGCGCGCCCTCCGGTCGAATATTCAAGCCATGTTTAGTTTGGTTTTCCATAATGTCAGAGGCAGATTTCGTAGTGACGCAATAATTCGGACCACTTTCCCTGCGCCTGCAGCAGGAGCTCGATCACTTCCCGCACGGCGCCCTGGCCTCCCGGCGCTTCCGTTACGTAATGCGCAACCCCTTTCACCTCGCGTCTCGCATTCGCCGTAGCAATCGCCAGACCTACGCGCCGCATCACTACTACGTCCGTGAAATCGTCCCCGATATAGGCCACTTCGCTCGCATCGATTTTGGCGTCCACCAGAATCTCTTCGATGATCGGGATCTTCTCGGTATGCCCCTGGTAAACGTACTTGAACTTGCACTGTTGGGCGCGCTCGACGGTCGCCGGGGACACGCGTCCGCTGATCAATCCCGTGGCGAATCCCAGGCGCGCCATCCATTGCAGTGCGATACCGTCCTGGGAGTCGAAGCCCTTGGTTTCGGCCATCGCGCCGTCAGGTCCAGGCACGTTATAAAGCTTGCCATCGGTGAGGACGCCGTCTACGTCCATCACCAGAAGGCGGATCTTCGATGCGAGTTGCGTTACGTTGGCAGCCAATCGGCCTCCTTCCGAAACCCTCCTACTACCTACACGGTGTACGTACCGGCGGAAACGGTGCCGCCCTTGCCGGTCCAATTCGTGTGGAAGAACTTGCCGCGCGGCTGGTCTACCCGTTCGTACGTATGGGCGCCGAAATAATCCCGCTGGGCCTGCAGCAGGTTGGCCGGGAGGCGCTCGCTGCGGTAACCATCGTAGAAAGCCAGTGCCGTGGTGAACGCCGGCGCGGGTACTCCCGCTTCAACCGCCTTGCCCACCACGCGACGCCAGGACGCCTGGCAGCGCGTGATCACTTCACAGAAATACGGATCCAGCAAAAGATTGCTCAGGCCGGGGTTCCGGTCGAAGGCTTCCTTGATCTTTCCCAGAAATGCCGAGCGAATGATGCATCCCTCGCGCCACACGAGCGCGATGCCGCCGTAATTCAGATTCCAGTGGTATTCCTTGGCGGCTTCGCGCAGCAGCATGAAGCCCTGCGCATAGGAAACGATTTTGGAGGCGAGCAAGGCCTGGCGGATATCCTCGACGAACGCCTTCCGGTCACCCTCGAATTGGAATTTCGGACCGTTCAGGATCTTCGACGCTTCCACGCGGGCGTCCTTCATGGCGCTCAAACACCGCGCATAGACCGCCTCGCCGATGAGCGTCAGTGGCATGCCCAAATCCAGCGAATTGACACTGGTCCATTTACCGGTTCCTTTTTGTCCTGCGGTGTCCAGAATCTTGTCCACCACGTACTCTCCCTGTTCGTCCCTGTATGCCAGGATGTCGCGCGTAATGGCCACCAGGTAGCTATCGAGCTCGCCTTTGTTCCACTCGGCGAAGACACCGTGCATCTCTTCGTTGCTCATTCCCAGCCCTTGCTTCAGGAGTTGGTAAGCCTCGCAGATCACCTGCATGTCGCCATATTCGATGCCGTTATGGACCATCTTCACGTAGTGACCCGCGCCGTCTTCGCCCATCCAATCGCAGCAGGGCACCCCGTCGGGGGTCTTGGCCGCGATCGCCTGGAAGATGTCCTTGACGAGCGGCCAGGCTTTCGAGCTTCCGCCGGGCATCATCGAGGGACCGAACCGCGCCCCTTCCTCGCCGCCCGAGACGCCAGTCCCTACATATAGCAGGCCTTTGCTTTCCAGATATTTTGTCCGGCGGATGGTATCGGGAAAGTGCGAATTACCCCCGTCGATGATGAGATCGCCGGCCTCGAGGTGCGGCAGAAGCATCTCGATGAAGTCGTCCACGGCCTGTCCCGCCTTCACCATCAACATGACCTTGCGTGGGCGTTTCAGCAAGCTGGCCATCTGTTCGATAGAATGCGCTCCGATGATCGTGCTCCTGCCCTTAGCGGCGTCATTGAGGAATTCCTCGACCTTGGACACGGTGCGGTTGTACGCCACCACGGTGTTGCCATGGTCGTTCATGTTCAAGATCAGATTTTGGCCCATCACCGCCAGGCCGATTAGAGCGATGTCTGCCGTTTGTTCCATGATTGTATTTCCCAACGGATGTCGAACTCTTTTATAACATGGGGTCATTCCATGGGCCAAACCCGTGGAGCAGCAGGTCCCCTACAATGAGAGCGGTGACCGCCCTGCTCGCTCGCATCGAAGAAACCATCGAGCGCCACCGAATGCTGGCTCGCGGCCAGCGCGTCGGCGTGGCTGTCTCGGGCGGCGCCGATTCGGTGGGGCTGCTCCACGCCTTGCTGGAACTCCGGCCGAAGTGGGGTCTCGAATTAGTCGTCCTCCATGTGAACCATGGCCTGCGCGGGGAGGAATCCCGGCAGGATGCCGAATTCGTGTGTCGACTGGCGGAACAATTGCGTCTCCCGTTTTGCCTTCGTGAGCTGGTTGACCTTCCCGGTTCACCCGGCAACCTGGAGCAGGCAGCCCGCCATGCCCGGCTCGCTTTCTTTCGAGAAGTAACCTGCAGCGGCCAGGTGGATCGCGTCGCCGTGGGTCACACCCGTTCGGACCAGGCGGAAACCGTGCTGTTCCGGTTCCTGCGAGGGTCTGGAACAGCCGGGTTGGCCGGTATCCGCCCCGCGACCGCGTCGGGTGTCATCCGGCCGCTTCTCGAAGTGTCGCGCGCGGAAATGGAGAGGTTTCTGCGGGAGCGGGCGATCCCCTGGCGCGAGGATTCGAGCAATGCCAGCTTGCAATTCGCTCGCAATCGTATCCGCCACGGCCTGCTGCCCCTATTGACAGATCAGTGGAATCCCCGCCTCCATCAGGCCCTCGCCAATACCGCGGATTGGGCCGCAGCGGAGGAGGCTTACTGGGAAACTGAAATCGGACGCTTGGCGGCTGGGCTCCTTCTGGAGCGTGGTGGCGCGGTCTTCGTCCGCGCCGGCTCCCTGGCGGAGCTGCCGCTCGCGGCGGCCCGCCGTATGGTACGCCGCGCGATCGATATGGCCAAGGGCGACACTCGCGGCGTCGATTTCCACCACATCGCGGCGGTGGTGGCGATGGCCTCGAGCGCACAGGGTAGCGGGCGGGCGCAGGTCCCCGGGCTTGATATCATCCGCTCCTTTGATTGGCTTCGTTTCGCCAAACCCGGGACTGGCGAAGTCGAACGCGGCGGCTATCAAGTACCCGTGACAGTACCCGGAACCACTCGCGTCCCTGGCACCGAAATCGCAATTTGCCTGGAACTGATTGAAAAATCGGAAACTTCTGGCTCGTCACATTACGTATATAATAACGACATGGGTTGTTTAAACTGGCGTAGTCTGTCCGGTTCCCTGGAACTGAGGAACTGGCGGCCGGGTGACCAGTATCAACCTGTCGGAAGCACTAGCAAAGAAAAGATCAAGATCCTCTTTCAGCAGGCGCGTATCCCCCTATGGGATCGGCGGAATTGGCCGATTCTAACAGACGGGGCATCTATCGTCTGGGCGAGGCGCTTTGGAGCTGCCGTGGAGTTCGCGGCCGGCTCTGCCGCCAAGGTAATTCTGACGGTCCGGGAATCCAGCGCCGGCTGAAAATGGAATTCGGAATCGGATCGTGCAGCTTGGCGTCTATAGAAATAGGACCGGTAGGGAGGTTACGTGAATTCTAATATCAAGACGTTGGCTTTTTGGGTAGTTCTGGCCTGTGTGATCGCGCTGCTGGTCGTGGTGGTCAAATCCGGCCAAGGCCCCAAGGAGCAGACCCTGAGCTTCACCGAATTCCAGGATAAGGTGAAGAATAAGGAGGTCCGTAGCGTCGTCATCACCGGCAATGAGGTGCATGGACTCTTTCAGAATCCCGCCCTGGGCCTCCATACGTTCATCCCCGCGAACTACCCCGACATTTACAACCTGCTGCGCGACAACAATGTCGACATGACCATCAAGGACAATAGCTCCGGGACATGGATTTCGATGTTGATCAATTTTTCCCCGTTTATCGTCCTGTTCGCCTTTTGGATTTTCATGATGCGGCAGATGCAGAGCGGTGGGAACAAAGCGCTCAGTTTCGGCAAGAGTCGCGCGCGGCTGCACTCCACTCAACAGAAGAAGGTCACGTTCAAGGATGTCGCGGGAGTAGAGGAAGCCAAGGAGGAACTCCAGGAAATCATCGAATTCCTTCGCGAACCTCAAAAATTCCAGAAGCTCGGCGGACGCATTCCCAAGGGAGTCCTACTGATCGGGCCTCCCGGCACCGGCAAGACTTTGCTGGCTCGCGCGATTGCCGGAGAGGCCAGCGTGCCGTTCTTCTCGATCTCCGGTTCGGACTTTGTTGAAATGTTTGTCGGCGTCGGAGCGAGCCGTGTACGCGACCTCTTCGAGCAAGGCAAAAAGAATGCTCCCTGCATCATTTTCATCGATGAAATCGATGCGGTGGGCCGCCATCGCGGCGCCGGGCTCGGAGGCGGGCACGACGAACGCGAACAGACGCTCAATCAATTGCTGGTTGAGATGGACGGCTTCGAGTCGAATGAGGGTGTGATTCTGGTCGCGGCCACGAACCGTCCCGATGTGCTGGACCCAGCCCTGCTGCGGCCTGGCCGTTTCGATCGCCGCGTAGTTGTGGGGCGGCCCGACGTCCAAGGGCGCGAAGCAATTTTGCGTGTCCACACCAAAAAGATCCCTCTGGGCGACAATGTAGATCTCTCGGTGCTCGCGCGCGGCACTCCAGGACTGGCCGGCGCGGATTTAGCCAACCTGGTGAATGAGTCCGCGCTGAATGCCGCCCGCCACAATCGAAAAGTAGTCATGATGTTCGACTTCGAGACCGCCAAGGACAAGATCCTGATGGGCGCTGAGCGCAAGTCGATGATTCTGAGCGATGCGGAGAAGAAGAACACCGCTTACCATGAGGCCGGACACGCCCTTGTCGCGGCGGTGCTTCCAAATGCCGATCCTCTGCACAAGGTAACCATCATTCCCCGCGGTATGGCGCTCGGGGTAACCATGCAACTGCCCATCGACGACAAGCACTCCTATAACAAGGAATACCTGCTGGCACAACTCGCCATCCTGATGGCTGGCCGTATCGCTGAAGAGAAGTACATGCATCACATGACCACGGGGGCGGGCAACGATATCGAGCGCGCCACAGACCTGGCCCGCAAAATGGTCTGCGAATGGGGCATGAGTGAACTGGGTCCGTTGAGTTACGGCAAGAAAGAGGAGCAGATCTTCCTGGGCCGTGAAATTGCCCAACATCGCGACTACAGCGAGGAGACCGCCATCCGCATCGACGAGCAGGTCAAAAAGTTGGTTCAGGGCGGCTACAATACTTCATCGCAAATCCTCGAGGAACGGTCCGAGGCACTGATCCGCATTGCCGAAAACCTGCTGGAGCGCGAAATTCTCGATGGCGCCGAGGTGATGCAGATCATTAGCGGACAGACTCTCCCGCCCAGTAACAAATCCAAGGATTCCGAAGACCATACGCAGCAGGTGCTTCGACCGGAAGCCGGGCGCCGGACGCCTGGACTATCGGAAGGGGAGCGTCCGCAGCCGGCGTGATCCCCGCGTTTCCTGTTTACGTCTTCGACGTCGATGGCACCTTGCTGGACTCCGCGCAGGACATCTGCGGCGCACTCCAGCAGGTGCTCGACACGACAGAATGTCTTCCCGTCACCTTCGATTTCCTTAAAAGTTACGTAGGTCTTCATCTAGTCGACCTGTTTCAGGACGTCCTTCCGCACTACCGGCCGGATGCAGTCGACGGCCTGGTCGAGCAATACCGCGCCATTTATCGCGGCCGCGGCCACAAGCTCACGAGCGTTTTTCCCGGCGTGGTGGAAGGTCTCCGCGCACTTGGTGGGCGGAAGGCCACAGGCACTACCAAGGGAACGCCGACCACTCGCGCCATTCTCACCCAGTTCGGCCTGATCGAGTATTTTGACCACATTCAGGGCACCGACGGGTTTCCCAGCAAGCCGGCGCCGGACGTAATCCTCGCGTCATTGGCAGCTCTTGGCGCGAGGCCAGAGGAATGCCTGATGGTGGGCGATTCCCCCGCGGACATGGAAGCCGGCAGGCGTGCCGGCGTGAGAACCTGCGCCGTGCGCTATGGCTACGGCAGGGCTGACCAGATGGCCCGCTTCGAACCCGACTATTGGGTGGACGACCTGCGCGAACTCGCCGCGAAAGCTCCACGAATTGCCGCGTTGCCCACCAGCCTTACTTCACAGCCACAGTGACTCCAGGCTGACTCCTGCGCAACAGCACTGCGGTACCGATGGACACGGTGAGCGGTATCGCCGCTCCCGTCTTAGACGACAGAGGCACAATCGCATTGAGTTGCACCAAGCCGGCAACGGCACCCGGCGACGTTCCGGCATAGGTGACCACCGCCGGTTGCCCATCAATATCCACATGTATGTTAGGCGGGCTAGCGGCCAGAATGATCGGATTCCCTGGCGCCACCGCGCCATTGGCAACTGCCGCGGTGGGATCCAGATCGCCCACACCCGTTACAAAGATAGAGACCGCAGAATTCCGCGTCGCTGCGCTTTTTGACGAGTTCACCGTAAAGGAACCTGTAGCACTGTCGAAATTGAGAATCGCCGCCTGCCCCTGGCCCACTCCGCCAAAAGTGAATACTCCCGGATCTTGACCGACTACGGTAACGGGGAATTCGGGTGTACTGGGTCCGTTGTCAACCCGGACCGTCACCGGGCCCGCGCTTCCATCCACCTCTTTCGGCACTACGCAGTTGATCTGCGTACTGGAAACCATAATGAGCGGCGCGGGGTAGGCTGTGGCGGAGCCTGAAGGACCGACAAGAAACTGCACCGCGACTGTCCCCGCGACCGTCGGGTATGCGGCCGGTGAACCCGCGGGTGGCACCGGCGTGATGGCCGTGGGCCCCAGATTCCGCCCGAAAATGGAGACGATTTCACGCGGTGAAACCGAAGTCCCCGCCACAGGTACCGGGTTGGCGCCCACCGCTTGAATGGCAGTTGGTAGAAAGCTCGCCGCATTGACCACTGATGTGATAATGGGGACCGCCGGATCGGTAACCGTGAATGTGGTCGATATGGGGGGCTGATTCGCGTTGAGAACCGTAAGCGTCCAAACTGCGGCGGCGGTGAGGTAAGTTGTGTTGATCTTAACCTGCATCACAGAACGGCCCAACCAGGTTGGCGACAGGGTGATAGGGAGATTGCCCGGTTGCTGGATAGTCACGCCGGTCGTACCAAAGAAGTTATCCCCATAAATCGTGAGCACCGGATCCGAGAGAGGCGACGCAGGTATGCTGCTTGGAAAAACAGGGACCAGCGCGCGGAGTGTGGGAGGGCCGGGCGATACTTGCAGGGAGACCGCCACCGGGACGCTGGTGCTGGTCGAGCCGGACGTGGTATTGGTAGGCGCAATCGTAATCGTTCCGTTGAACGGGCTCGAGATCGGGTCTAGGGTTGCCAAGGCGGTAGGGTCCAGCGAAACAAAGATCTGTATTACCGAACCGGAAAGCGCCACACCGCTGGTCGTCAGGCTGGAAGGCAATCCGCTCTGGTTGACGCGGAGCCAGACCGGCGTCTTGGTTCCTCCAGTGCCTCCCCCTCCCGCCGCGGCCGCATTCGCGGCCGTCACACTAAACGGAATCACGTCACCGGTGGAGGACACATCCACTTCGAGAGCACCGGGCACCGGCGCCCCAGTCACGTAGGTATACGCCAGAGTCAGGGGATTCACCTTTAGCGTGGAAGGAGGGCTCGAGATCGCGATGGTCACAGCCACCACGGCGGGGTGCCCGCTTGGAGTGACTGTGTCGACCGTGATGGTTCCGGAGTGGTTGCCGGGGTCAAGCGTGGTCGGGTTTACCGTGGCAGTCAACACTAAGGGCGAACGGCCCGACGCCGGCGTGACCGAGAGCCAGCCTTGCGGATTGGACGCCGCCACAGCCAACATCGTCTGGCCGCTTAGCGAAGCCGGGAGAGTAATTGTCACAGTCTGCGATTTGGGCAGAGTCGCGCTGTTTACTTGATAGGTAAAACTCAATGCGGATACACTGGCCGTCGGTCCCAATTGAGCCTCCGCAGACCGGTTATAGAGCAGCAGAAATGCCAGTACGGTGGTTGTCTTCGCGACGAATGTCGTCATGCTCCAGATATCGGAGGTTTGCCTGGGAAACTTCAGACGGCGGCCTGAGAGACGGGCGAAAAGACTCCGATCAGGAATTGAGGAGTGGAGCGAGATCAACGTGGCGGGAATAGCAGAATACTACGGGGAATTCGCATACCGGAGGGCCGGTACTGCGAACACGTGCAGAGATCGGAATCGTGCCGCCCGCCTAATCTGACTTTCATGTGCAATTATCAGATCGGCCGGTTTGCCCAAAAGCTGTAGAGCATTGTAGGGAAGGCCTCACCGATCGCGGCCGACACCCAATCTCTCCAACTAGAAAAGCGCCTCCCTCTTCTTTCGCCGCGGCGCGGACTTCACCGCCGCCTTCGTCCGTTTCACGGCCGGCTTTTTCCGCGACACGCCTAGCGCCGTCTGCAAGACCTCTTCCAGGAGCTTCTTCTCCGCCGGAAGGATTACCTTCTGGAAATCGCCGGGGCGTTCAGCCGCCAGATCGCGCATCCGGCGCAGCCAGAGAAGCGATTCCCTGGCAGGGTCCTTGCCTACCGATTCCAGCAACTGCAGGCTTTTGTCGAAATCCGGTATCTGACGATAGCATCGCAGCGCGTCCCGGGGGCTGCCCGCCTTCAAGTACTCCTCCGCCCCGAGTTCCAGTTCACCCAAGCCTTCCCGGCATTCGGCAATCAGTTTCGGATCGGCGCCCGGCGCTTGCTGCAGAATCTTGAGCGCAGTGTCATACGCCCTCATTCGCATCAACGCCCGAATCGCCTTTTCGCGGAGGCGCTCGGCGCGCTGGGCCGCCTCCAGCGGCACGAAAAGTTGATAGAGCGGCAGGGCCAGCTCGAGCACCATGTCGGGAAGCGTATCGATTTGCTCCTCGAGCGTCCGCAGCCAGCCTGCACCCCGTGGCTGCAGTTCCACGAGAAGCCAAGGCTCCACCTCCTTGCTGTAGCGGGCGACGGCGGAGGCCAAGCGTATTAGCAATTGCAGCTTCTCACTGCCATAGTTCCGTTCGTGCTCCCCGATGCTCGTGATGAGGGTAGCGAGCCGCGGCCTTTCCGCCAGGCTAGCGCTTCTGGCTGCTTCCCCAAACAGGTCGACGCGTCCCATTTCCGAGGGAAGATTGGCTTTCCGGAAAGCCAGCGTGAATGCCACCTGGCAGAGGGTGAGGTGGGCTGACTTGCGTGCTGCCGGGTCAGCCACCGAGAACTTGCCGCCGGATTCGCCCAGCAATGCCACCGCCTGCCGCGCGCGCGACCAGGCCAGCGCGGGCTTTACCGCCAGCAACTGGTGCGCATCGCTTTCGCACAGGCGCACGCGCTCTTCGGCATCGAGCGCTTCCTCTTCGAGCGTCTTGAGAATCACAGCCGGCACCACGGGATAGGTGCGCTCCCCACCCGAAGACAGCATGCTTTCCGAATGCCCCAGGATACGGTCGTTGGGATCGACATCCAGCCAATAAAGCCGTTCTGCCGGACGGCTCAAAGCCACGCGAAGCTGGTCGATAGCCAACCGCTTCGTCAGGTCTTCGAGTTCCAGCCCGCGGCCACGATCCCGCGTTTGCAAAACACGGTCGAGCCACCTGCCGGCATCCAGAATGCAGACCGACTGGAAGTCCAGCCCCTTGGCTTCGAAAGTAGTGAGTACGCGGTCCCGCAGACTTGCGGGCACATAGGCGGGAACCTCCTCACCCAGCGCGATCACGGCGAGGCCTTCTCGTTCGGAGAATACTCCCAACAGCTCGTCCAGTTCCGGCCCCGGCTTAGCTGCGCAGTGAATCACCTGGTCGCCGGCATTATCATCGATCTCCGCGACTCCGAGGCCGCCGGGGCGTTCACTCTTGGCGATCGCGCCATAGAGGTCCCATACCCGATTCACTAGGGTCGCAATTCTTCTCGGGCTCCGGAGATTGGTTTGCAGCTTGAATTCGATAGGCGATGCCAGCCGGAAATGAAGCAAGTCTTGAAACCAACCCCACTCGAAGTCGGTGGGGCGCACGGTTTGCGCTTCGTCTCCCGCTACCAGCAGGTTCAGATCCCAGGCTTCGGGGACGGTGGTCCCGGAGTGTGCCACTGCCAATTCGACGATCGCCAGAGCCTCGATCGGAGTCAAATCCTGGGCCTCGTCCAAGGCAATGCAATCGAACTCCGCCCATTTTCCCGCCCCTTTGGACCGGATCCGCTGCACGGCGTTCCACGCCAGGTCCAATTCCAGAAAGAACCGGCTTTCCACCGGGCGGGGATCGCGCCGGCGCAGCGTTTCGCAGACCTCCACTACGGCTTCAGCGGCCACACGTCCGATCGACCGTTCCCGCAAATCGCGGTACTGCCGCGCGGTAATCCGCCGGTCGGGAAAGCCCGGGAAGCGTCCGATCGGAAACGGCAGGAGCCCGCCGAACAAGTGAGCGTGCATTTCATCGTAAAGCGCCGCTTTTTCGCCCACCCAAGGACCCAGAATCGTCGGCGAAAAGCCCGAGACTTCCTTGACGAACGCCTGGCGAACGTGGCGCACCGCATCGAAGGGCGCGTCGCTCTCCATCAACTGCCGGAGGAATTGCGCGTATGTCACCACGTGAAAACGCTTGTTACCGGGCGCAAACTTGTCGAAGTGCTCGCGCGCCAGGGCGGCGAGTTCGGGAGAGTACGTGATGTAGAGTATGGATTTCCGGCCCGACATGTCGGCTGCATGCCATAGGGCCGTCGTTTTTCCGGAGCCCGGGAATCCCTTGATGAGCCGGATCTTCTGGCGGGCGTCCGCGAACTTCGCCTGGCCCTGGGTCCAGGGCCCTGGAACGTAGTCCTCCTGCCGAAGCTCCTTGACCCCGATAGGCAGGTAGTGGTCCGCGACGCTTTGAGGATTCAATGGCCGGTGGTCATCGTGATGGCGAATGTCGCGGAGGAAGATGGCGCCTTCGGGCGCGGATTCGAATTCCTGGCTGGCCCTGAGCGGGGTAGCTCCTTTCGGAGCCCACCAGGCGTAGAAATGGCTGCCGTGGTTGCCTCCCAAAGGCGAGCGGCGCCATCCGCGGTTTTCTCCCTGGGTAGGCTTGTAGTATTGGCGTCGAAGATCTACGAGCAGCCGCTGCAGCAGGAGCGCGGCCCGGCGGCCCACCGTATTGGCGCGATTCTCCTCCATTTTTTCCAGGAATTCCTGGTGGCAGAATAACGGATTTCCTTCGCGCACGGGTCCGGTTTCTTCGTAAAGGGCGGTTTGCTGGATGGATCGGCGTGCCATTGGTTGGAATTCTAAGTCTTGCACAAGTGGGGCGAATCGCGAATTGCCGGATGCGTGCTACTGGCAACTGGGACCGCGTCGTGTCATGCTAGAGAGAACGGGCTCAGATAATGACTACTAAAACGGTTCGCTCTCGGTTCGCTCATGAAGCGGGTGAGAAGGTCGAAGGTTGTACGATTCTGGAAAAGCGCGTTGTCATACCCCCCAATCCCGCAGAACAGCGGCGGGGTGTTTATGAGTACCTCGTCGAAGTGCCACCGGCTCCCGTAGCAGTGAAGTCCCGCACCACTCGCGCGGCGTCGGCTGCCTCCTCGTCCTCTGCGCCGCAGCCGGAATCCTTCACTCGGGCGACTCCGGACGAGATGGGCGGGCGCGTCATTCGTCGCGTGCCCTCGCGATAACCGATTACTCTTCGCGCAGGGCCGCCATGGGATCGATCCCTGCGGCGCGGCAGGCGGGCAGAACGAGCGCCAATGCCGCTACCGCCAACAGCGCCACCGATACCGTCGCCAGGGCGCCAGGATCGGCCGGTCGAATTCCGTAGAGCAGCTTTCCGAGTACCTTGCCGAAGGTCAGCGCCGTACCGATTCCCGCGGCGAGCCCGGCGATCACCGGAACGCCCCCTTGGCGTGCCACCAAAAAGAGCAGATCGTGAGTCTGCGCGCCGAGCGCCTTCCGCACGCCGAACTCCGGCACCCGCTGGCTTACCAGTTGCGAGAGCACCCCATGCAGTCCTACGGCTGAGAGGAGCAGCGCGCCCAGCGCAAAACACCCGAACACCATCGCCCGGAATCGCGGATAGGCCAGGAGCTTTGACAGTCGAGATGTCACGCTCTCGAAATCACTCGACGGAATCGACGCGTCAATTGCCGTAATCTGTCTCTGGATCTCCTGTCCCACCGCCGTTCGACGGCCCGCCGGGCGCACGACGATCTGAACTGCCTGTCGCGCTTCCTGGGTCAGCGGCCTGTAAAAGATGGGAGTTTCGACCCAGCTCATCTCGTTCATGAGCTGGGTGTGCTTCAAATTTCCTACCACACCAACGACGGTCAGCCAGGGCATCCGGCCACCCGATATCCGGATCTGTTCCCCGAGCGGATCCCTGCCCGGGAAATACTCGCGGACCAAATCCTCATTCACGAGGGCAACCGCTGCGGAATTCTCCCGGTCTCTCCCATCAAAAGCGCGGCCGCGGCGGAGAGGGATTTTCAAAACGTCGAAGAACCTCGGACTGACGGCATCTGCGCCCACATCGTGAACTTCGCTCCCACTAACCACTGGCCGCCCTCGGACCTCGAGGGTCTGGCTACCGCCCGCATCCGGAGGGACCCTGGAGGCAAGCGCCACTCCAGCAGTTCCAGGCAGGCGCTCCAGGCGTTCGAGCATTTGATCGTACACGCGGACGCGCGCGCCTTCGGGCGAGTAGCGGGCTGCGGGGAGCGACACGCCGGCCGCCAGAACACCATCGGGGTCGAAGCCCAGCGGCTCGGACCGCATACGCAACGCGCTGGTCATCAACAGGCCGGCGCCAACCAGCAAAAGGAAGGACAACGCCATTTCGACGGCAATCAGCAGCCTTGCCAGTCCATGCCGGCCGGCAATCGCTCCCCGTCCGGCGATTCTCAAATGCTCCGTGAGATCCACTCGCGAGGCCCGCAGCGCCGGAAGCAGGCCGAAAATCAGCGTCGTGAAAATCGAGAGCAAACCGCTGAACAACAGCACTGGCAGACTCACCGACACCTCCGCTCCGACAGTCAATTCGATGGGGCTCGCATAGCGGAAGTACCGCACCGCGCCATAGGCAATCGCGACACCTAAAGCGGCGCCCAAGCCCGCCAACACCAGGCTCTCGGTGAGCACTTGCCGGACCAGGCGGCTTTGGCCGGAGCCGAGGGCTGCCCGCACCGCCAATTCCCGGTGACGCTCGGACAATCGCGCGAGCAGGAGATTCGCCACGTTCAGGCACGCGATCAGCAATACCAGCGTGACTGCGGCGAAGACTACGATCAGCGTAATCCGCAACGTGCGGCCCGCGAGAAATGTGAACTCGCCGTGCAGGTCGTAAACCACCGGTTCGAAATCACGGGCTTCCGGGCCGGAGTGGATGCCGCGATACAGACTTTGCACCTCGTTTTGGACCTGGGCCAGCGTGAAACCCGGCTTGACGCGCGCGAAGATTCCCACCATCATGCGGTCTTCGTCCGGTTGAAATCCCGGTCCCAACAGGATCCATGCCTGAGTCGGGCTCGGGTAAAAGGCAAATCCTGCCGGCATCACGCCCAGGACCGTGCAGGGAACCTGGTCGAGCGTGAGACTCTTCCCGATGATGGAGGCGTCCGCCGCGAGCGTTGAAGTCCAAAAGCTGTGCGCCAGCACGAGAGCACACGCCTGCCGTTCCTCTTCGGGACTAAAAGTGCGGCCAATGGCGGCTTGGACTCCGAGCGTGTCGAAAAACGAAGCGCTGGCGGGTATCGTAAGCACGCCGCGCGCGCGCCCGTAACCGGTCAACGTACGGCTGGTCCGAGTGGCCCAGGTCGCAGCCGTCACACTGTCGAGCGACTGGGCGTGGCGGCGGAATTCGAGGTAGTCCCGATGGGTCGCGAATACTTTGGCGAGGCCTTTCTCGCGCGTGCTGGTGATCCAGATCGCCGCTAGCCGGCCGGGGTCCTTGTATGGCAGCGGGCGCAACAGAACCGCCTCCACAATGCTGAAGACCGCAGTGGTCGCCCCAATTCCCAGTGCCAGAGTGAGCGCGGCGATGGCTGTAAATCCGGGGCGCTTAGCGAAAGTCCGAAAGGCAAAGCGAAGATCGAACCAGGCGTCCACCTACAAACCTCCGATTATTAACTTCAGGATACAGCCGGAGGCCAAGTGCGGAAGGTGCCCCTGCGCGGAGCCTAAGGCTCCGCAGCCGCTATGTGCGATCACACACGCCCGGCTGCGTGATGCTTCCGCGAATTTCACCACATCGCATGAGGGCATGCAGAAGTGAAGTAACTCCCGGGTACTATGTTGACTAATACTTATGTACGCTTCAAGCTTCGACTTGCGCGTTGTTTCGCAATAGTCTTCCTTATTCTTCCAGCGCTCGCCCATGCCGACACGGTCAATGTCGGCTATTTCTCGTACGACACACTGGATGCCGGCCCCAATGGAACCAACGTCTTCAATATCTTCAATTTTACAGGCGCGTCCGCCCTGCCGCCGGACTTTCCGGTGGTCGACCCACTCACGTTCACTTCGGTGATGTTCACGCTGACGGGCCCCTCTGCTCCACTTACGGAGCCTATTCCGCTGGATGACATTCCGCCCGGCCCGTTTACTCCACCGGACACCTTGAAATTCCCCGATACCGCGGAGTTTCTTTCCGCCATGCTTTCGTTCACTCTGAATCAGACCTCTTTTTTGCTCGCAGATAACACTACCTTTGTGGCCGATTCAGCTCAAGCCGCGGCGCTTTTGCTGCCTTCTCCGGGAAATGCTTCGCTCATGCCAGGAGACCTTCAACTCCTGGAAGTGACTGGCCACTTCGTGGACAATACGGCCGTGCCAGAGCCGGCAAGCTTCCCGATCGCATTGATCGCCTTCGCGGCTGTACTTTGCCGGATGAGATCGAAGCGCAGGCTTCATTCCACTGTATCGAGTTAGAGGAACCCGTGCGGAACATTGGTTGGATACCCGTCATCGTTGCAAGCTGTGGGCTTCTAACGGCCCAAACGCCAGTAACCCTGAGTTCGCCGGCCACTCCATCCGCCGGGACCCCTACCGTCACCAGCATCAATGTGACGGGTTCAGGCTTTCCCTCAGGTACGATCTTGCCGGCTTCGACCAATGTGACTTTGCAGCCGGCCAGTGGCACAGGTCCTTCAGCCACCACGGCAGCCACGGCAGTCACGACGGTCGTAGGCTCCACGCGCCGAGTCACCTTCTTGATCCCGGCATCCCTCTCGGTTGCCGTGCCTACTGCTTACCTGGTTTCCATCTCTGGCAGCACGACCACGGCGATTGCCTTCGCCAGTTCCAACAAGGCATCCCTGACAGTCAATCCCGCCGCCACCATTTCGAACCCGAATCCGAATACCGGGCAACAGGGCCAGCAAAGTCTCAACGTCACCATCACGGGACAGTTCACGAGTTTCGTGAATGGCGCTACGAAAGCCAGTTTCGGAGCAGGGATCTCGGTGGGCGGAGCGGCCGCGGGAACGCAGGGACCGGTGACTGTCGTCAATGCCACCACCGCCACTGCGAGTCTGAACATCGCACCCGACGCAGCGACGGGGACGCGTACGGTCACCGTGCAAACAGGCGCTGAAACGCCCAGCCTGGCCAACGGCTTTACGGTACAGCCGGGCACCCCGGTGCTCTTATCCGTGACCCCAGGCAGCGGACAGCAGGGCCAGGTGCTGCCAACGGTATCAATCGTGGGCCAGTTCACCCACTTTGTGAACGGAACTTCGATAGCGAACTTCGGGGCCGGCATCACCGTGAACTCGACAACGGTCGCCGACTCGACCCATGCCACCGCCAGCATCACGATTCAGGCCGGTGCCGCTTTGGGCGGCCGCACCGTTACCGTAACCACAGTGCCGGAAGTGGCCTCTTCATCCGCTGGCGCATTCTCGGTGAACACTCCCGGCGGACCCTCCATTTCGGACTTCAATCCGAAGTCCGGCCCTATTGGGACATCCGTGACGGTGACCGGGAGTAACTTCGGGGCCTCGCCGCAGATCACCATGGCGAAGTTGGGCGGTGGAACCATTGCCGCGCCGCCAACGGCCGCTTCCTCCACCAGCGTCACGTTCGCCGTCCCGGCCGGGGCCACGTCCGGGGTCATTACCGTCGCGAATGGCGGGACCAGCGCCAGCACTGCGACACCGTTCAACGTGACGGCTTCCACCAGTTTCACAGTTGGCGTAACACCACCCTCGGCAAATTTGATCCAGGGAAAGAGCGTCGCGTACTCCGTTCAACTCGCGAGCGGCACCGGATTCGACCAGCTCGCGCAGCTCAGTGTTTCCGGCCTGCCGGTCGGCGTCTCCGCATCCTTCTCGCCGCTGAAGATCACCGTGGGCCAGACTTCGGTGCTGACACTGACGGCCCCCTCGAATCAAGCTCCCGGGACCACCGGCCTGACGATTACGGCATCCGCCATCGTGGATAGCCTGCCGGTAACTCCCTCGGCTAACGCGTCGCTCTCGGTAGTGCCGCCGTCTACGACACTGCTGGGACGCACGGTGATCTCCGATTCGCTCGAAACTCCTCTCGCTGGAGTCACCGTCACCGCGCTCGGTAAGGACGGCAACGGCGGAACCACGGGCTGTACGGGCACGACAGTTTCCGATGCCGCGGGGAACTTCTCGCTCACTAACTTACCCTCGCAGTGTACCGGTCCACAGTTGATTGGATTCGATGGCACCACAGCTACGGCTCCGCCGGGGAAATATGCCGGCGTCAACCTGGTATTCACCTTCACGCAAGGGCAGGTGACGGTGTCGCCGGTGTTGGTGCACTTGCCGCGGATCGACAATGTCGAAACATTCCTGGTGCAGCAGAACGCGCTTACCAATCAGAGTCACACGTTTACTTCGATTCCCGGCCTCTCGGTCACGGTGTACGCGGGCACGATTTTTACGATGCCCGACGGCAGCACCCCCAACCCCTTCCCTCTGGCCGCAGTGCAAGTGCCGGTGGATCGCCTGCCCGACGCCAAGCCCAACGTCCCCACCATGATCCGTACGTTCATCGTGGCCTTCCAGCCGGCCAACGCCAATACCAACCAGCCGGTGGCGGTCTATTATCCGAACGTGTTGAACACCCCGGCAGGCACCAACATGGTGTTGATGACGCTCGATCCCACCCACGGAACCATGGTGCCTTATGGGACGGGAAGCGTCTCCGCCGACCAGGCTTCCATCGTTCCGGACGCTGACCCGGCGCACCCCGGACATCTTTACGGATTGGTGCATTTCGATTGGCATGGTCCCATGCCGCCTCCCCCTCCCGGACCGCCGCCACCACCACCAGATCCTCCGGACGATGGACCACCGTGTGATGATTGTCCTCCGGCCGATGGCGGTCCAATCGACTTATCGTCGGGCTTCGGAACTACCCGGTCTGTGCTTTCCAGCACAGTGGGATCCGAAGCTTGGAATTCACGTGACTTGAAGTCGCGG
>JADMIO010603964.1_pt1 | contig 60458 bp, 64 predicted proteins | sample 8958161 | NCBI WGS metagenome assembly JADMIO01 (sample SAMN16585339, study PRJNA669376) | soil metagenome | isolation source: Crop rotation soil | place: USA: Cullars Rotation, Alabama | collected 2011
CCGCGACTTCAAGTCACGTGAATTCCAAGCTTCGGATCCCACTGTGCTGGAAAGATTATCACCTCTGAAGAAAAGAAAGAGACAGCTGTAACATTCTTACAGCTATTTGCTGATATTTTAGGGTGGAATGATCCTAGTGTAGATTTATATGTACAGTACAATTCATCCTTGAAACGAGTCTGGTCATTTGGTGAAGAAAAAATAGAAATATCAGCTTTTAACTTTGTTTATCTAAACTTTGCTAACCACCCATTAGGATATCCTTTTAATTTGTCGTTTGAAAATCGCGAATTAGTAAATACTGTAGGTGGAGACACATCAGCATTCCAACGGCCTCTTTCAGATTATTTAACCCCATCAAATACTCCCAAACTGTTTGACCTAATGTCATCGTTAGAAGAGGACTCTGGCCAGGAGCCAGGGTTAGAACCAAGTTCGGCCGTTAAAATGATTCAAATGTTGGAAACACAAATGTATCATGAATCTGACGAAATTTTATCCCTATCTCTGCCTGCCGAAGCTTTAAACTCGCTTCCAGAAGAAGCTCGTGAGCGCTTTTCCGGCAAGCCGGAAAAGCTAGCTTTAGAACCAGATGGACATGATATCCAGCGTTTAGAACAAGATTTGGCTATTAAACATGATGGTAATGTGATTCCAATGGTTAGCCAACATTATATATTGGGATTAATGAAACCACCTATGTATACTCTCGTTAATAATAGATTAGTAATCAAGAATAAAGTAGAATATAGCAAGTGGTTGGATTCTATTTTATATACTGTCTTTTTTGACTTGTAGATTTTATAAAGGTTTAAAAATGGATAAATTAAATAAAAAATTTAATTTATTAATGTGTATTGTGGCTTGGATTACCAATTTTAATAAATATAAACTAATCTTGATATGTAATCGTGAAGAATCTTATTCAAGACCTACAACAACAGTTTATCCCTGGCCAGATAAAAAAATTATAGCCAGTCAAGATTTGCTTCATAATGGAACCCAGTTAGCAATTGATTTAAATGGTAGAATTTCAGTATTGACAAATTTGATAACAGAAACGAATATCCCTACCCAGGGGGCTAACACTCAGTCCCGTGGATCTTTGACAGTCAATTATCATAGTTCTCCTAACTCTCGGTTAGGAGAATATATAAATACTATTACTGATAACAATTACAAGCCGTATAACCTTTTATTAGGTGAATTAAGAAATGGAGAATATATAATGAGTTATTCTAAATATAAAGGGGAGAAAAATACTATATTAGATAGTTCTAAAGCCTATGTATTGGAAAATAAAGGCCTGGATGATCACGTAGATCGTAATCTAATAATGAAATCGTTATTTACTAATATTATAGAGTGTCCCCTGGCAAAGAGTGATGAAAATAAGGACGATTTAATAGAATATTTATTTCAAGTATTAAATAATGAAAACATATATAGATATGATGCGGATAACAATTACGGGACTAGAACCCAAACTGTAATCTTGATCATAAAGATGATAAAATAACATTAATTGAAAAGAATTTATTATTATCATCATTAATGCGAGTTTTTCCGGAACCAGAGGAAGCGAATTTAAAGATTATAACTGACCGGATATCAAATGATAAAGGAACATGGATAGAAACAAAGTTTGAATATAGTATTATAAAGTTTGATTAATTTTTATCAAAAAATTGTCGTTTGCGCTCGATTTTTCATACGAAAAATTGTCGTTTGCGCTCGATTTTTCATACGAAAAATTGAATCCATTAACCATGAATAATAACATTATTATGGACGATTTAAAGATGGATCTAGATTTAAAGGTTTTTAATCCTAGTAGACCTAAAAAACGTGCTCCTCTAGTAACAATTACCGAAGAATATAATGAAATGCTTGTAGATATATATAAACTAGTTAATTCTAATCCAGAAATTGAAAAAGTACAAGCTAAGCAAACAATAAATATTAAAGTTAGTCAAGTAGGTTCTCGAAAAACTAGTTTTGATAATTTTATTGATATATGTAGGATATTGGAAAGAGAACCTGAACATGTTCAAGAATTTCTAAGACTGGAATTTAATACTCAAGTAAACCTTTCAGATCCAAATGGAGATGGAAAAAAATTATATATTTCTAGCAAATATCAACAACACGATGTAGAAAATATCATTAAAAAATATATTAACGAATATGTACTATGCAAAAACTGTAAATCTCGAAATACCTATCTTAAAAAAGATAAAGGATTGTTGTTCTTGTGTTGTAAAGAGTGCCACGGAACAATGAGCGTTCCCAAGTTTAAATAAATTTGTTCTAATAAAGAAACGTTTGAACTAAAAATCTATTCCTAGTATTTTAATACTAGGAATAAAGTATAAATACTATGTCTAGAATACGTCCTGGATATGAAAAATACTATATAAATGCTGAATGCAATGGTTGTGGTCGAGAAACTGATACTCAGTACGCTTACAGGTTTGGAGAACATGAACCAACAGTTTATTGTGATGTATGTAAACGATTAAGAGATAAGAAACGTAATCATGAGAGAAAACATCCTCGAAATATTGGCCTTGTAAGAACGTATTGTTGTAAATGTCATACATATATTGGAAAATATGAATCGTGGGATGGGAGACCAGTTTTAAATGAAATGTGTACATCGTGTATTATTTTAAAAGAAGAGGAAATTAAAGATGAGGTTCAACCACTAAAAGAATTGAATATGATAGTTAATCCTAGTCCAGAAGTGAAGCTTTTGGAAATTAAAGATGTTATTCAGCCACTAAAAGAATTGAACATGATAGTTAATCAAGAAATTAAAGATATGATTCAACATATAAAAGAATTGAACATGATACCTAGTCCGGAAGCAAAGCTCCCGGAAGTTTTGGATCTAGTAGATCCGTTAAAATATATGATTCAACCTGTAAAAGAATTGAAAGTCATGCCTGATCCTGGACCAGAGGTCCGAATCGAAGATTATCGAAATTACTTTCATTAAAAATATTTATTAATAACAATGATATATATATCATTGTTAGTTATAATTATAACTGCTATAGTTATCATATTTTTATATACTCGTAAAGAAAATTGCACCACAGTATATAATAGATATGGACAATGGGTAGAAAATCAACCTAGAATTCCTATTTTAAGCAATCAACCTGTGTTATACGATTGGACCAATGATGATGGTAATCATTTTTATAGATACTAAACTTTTTTAAGTTGGATTAAAAATTCAGCTTTAAAAATATAATATTATAAAATAATGTCCGAATTAACTGATGCTCAAGTTGAAGCTGCCTTTAATGAAAATGTAATTAAATTCCCAAAAGTAGAAAAGTTGCCTATTGATCCGCCCATTGCTGGTCAAAATTATGGTCTATTTTCTTTTAAATTTTTACCCAAGCCTATTAATGGCGTCCATGGATTCTTGAAATTTCGTGGTGCTTTTAATGATGAAGATCAATGGACTAGACATGCTAAATACTTGATTCGTTCTATTGATTCTAAACACAAGATTTGGCCATTTGAGCAGGGTAAATGGATGCCTATTACTACTAATGAAGAGTTTGCCAAAGATGTTTTGGAAGTTACTCAGCAGGAAGAAGTTAAACAAATATATAATCAACAGGAATCGGATGAACATAAACAGGCTAAACAAAATGTGCAGGAGATCAAGGCGAGGGAAAAGAAGCTTCGTGAAGAGGTTATGAGAAAGACTCCTGATACAGATTCATTGGATTATTATGCTCAACAGGTAATGAAGATGCAGCAGCTTGAATCGTGGTTAGAGACAATGAGAAAGAGAAAGAGAGACATGATTAAATCATTGAATGCTACTAAAGAAGAAATTAATCGCGTAGAAAGTGTACATCCTGATTATCAGGATCAGGTTACTGACAAGATTAATGCTATTAAACAAGAGATTGGCTTGGAGTCTGATGCTCCACTTGATAAACCTAGCTTGTCATTGACCAAAAAGGATTAAAATTTTTAATAAAATTAAAGTAATTTTATTAAATGTGAAAACGACATGATTTTGAAAACTAATTTTTAATATTTTTACAATAATTTTTAAAAATCATAAATATTTCTTTCTTCATAACTTCTAATGCTTCTTTATTTTCTTCTGTATCTATATTATCTAAAAATTCTATTACTTGATTCACTTTTTTATCTGTACGTTTTTCTCTAATTGCATCTTCATTTTCTTCATAATATTCTCTTATTATATTATTTTTGTTAGTCAGTACTTTATTTAGTATCTTTTCTTTATCTTCATACATCCATTCGCCATCTTTAAAGATTTGCATGTATGGAGCTCTTATATTGGTAGCTTTGATATTTTGATTTTCAGGATGATCTTTATTACAATGAATAGCTTTGGTTAATTGAAAAATTCCTTGAGCCATTTGATTAAAACATTTGTCTAAAATTGCTGGAGTAATATATGATAAATCTTCAGATCCGAAGCTATTAATTACAATCATATTTGTATTATTACTATTAGTATTATGACTATTATTATGACTATTATTGTTAATGTTATTTATAGAAGAATTATTATCTTCTAGTACTTTCACTTTATTTTTTAATTCTGATAATTCTTCTTGAAATTCTTCCTTTAATTCCTCTTTAATTTTTTTATAATTACAAGTTTTTTGATGGGAAGACAAACCTTGATGATGAAAATAAGATTGTCCACAAATACAAGTATAATTTTTTTCTTTGAGTGGATATATTTCATTAATAAGATCTGTTCTAGGAATTGATTCGTGAATTGCTTCACACTCATTCTTTCTTGATAAATGTTTTTTCAAATTTGATTTATCTTTAGTACTATAACCGCATCGTTTACATTCAAATTTTTTTATCATTATATTAATATCAATATTTATTAAATAGTTTTAGTAAAAAGTACTTTTTAAGGACATTACTAATTTTCCGTTTTATTTTTCGAATTTTACTAATTAAAAAGTACTTTTTTTCTACTTTTTAAGGACATACTTTTTTAAAAAAGTACTTTTTAAGGACATTACTAATTTTCTGTTTTATTTTTCGAATTTTACGAGTACAAAAAGTACTTTTTAAGGACATTTTTATTAATTTTGAGGGAGAGAGACAAATAAAAATTTTTAGAAAATAAATTAAAATTTTAAACTATACATATAGACATTTTGCAATTTATTAAAATCATAGAAAGTACTTTTTAAGGACGTTACTATTTTCCCGTTTTATTTTTCGAATTTTACTAATTAAAAAGTACTTTTTTTCTACTTTTTAAGGACATACTTTTTTAAAAAAGTACTTTTTAAGGACATTACTAATTTTCTGTTTTATTTTTCGAATTTTACGAGTACAAAAAGTACTTTTTAAGGACATTTTTATTAATTTTGAGGGAGAGAGACAAATAAAAATTTTTAGAAAATAAATTAAAATTTTAAACTATACATATAAGATATAATCTGTTTGGAATAATTAATAAAATTAACTTATTTTATTAATCCAAATTTTTCCTCAAAAAATTAAACACCTCTTTTTTATCCTCTTTAACCTGAACCCTATCAAAACCTCTCAAAAATATTTTCATTTCAGGGGTTCCAGGTGTAGGAAGATATAAATCAATATCCACCACATTATCAATAATATCATTTCCAATCACATCTACAGGTAAACTCCAATCTATAGGTTCTACCATTCCAAAATCCAAAATACCAATAGCTAATCTACTATTCATCTCACACAATACATATTCTACATCAATAGGTTTATATCCTGCCCCAAAAATAATCGTCCCAAATACATATCCCATTACCTCCAAAATATCATTAATCGTCATCAAAGCTCCCTTGAACTCGTTAGAGAGTTTATTAAGAAGAGTTTGAATATAATTATAGGATGCAAAGAAACCTCTGGAAGGATTCTTATCTGTAACAGGCATAGAATAAACTTTTCCCACTATTTTATTAAAAATGGGTTCGTATTCGTTATTAATAATATGATATAATACTGGTTCCTGGCCGGGGAGAGGAATAGGATGTAAATAGGTCATTATATAAAAACAACTATACTTGATATTATTTCTTTGTACTTGCTCCATATTAAATATTAGTGGTTTTGGAACCACTAATTGATATTCGGTTGAAAGAAAAGCTTTGTAAATTTGGTCATTTTTTTCAAATTCTTTTTTAGCATCTCCACAGCTTCCAGAATACAACAATTTTATAACCTGATCTTTATCATTTTTTAATACCAATCCAAATCCACCTGATCCCACTATTTGATTATAATTATCTATTATACTCATTACTATTTTGAAATATTTCCCTCTAAAATATAAATATTTAATATTAATAATGTCAGAAGAATATATACAAGCATACCAAGATAAAAACTGGTACGAAAAAAATAAAAACAACTTTGAATCTAGTTTACCCATTAAATCAAACCATCCCCTCTACTTTTTACCTAATGATCTAACCAGATTTGGCCATATTATTCCCAAAAAAATAGGCGCCAATACTTTATACTTGTTAAAACTTCCTAGAGGATTAAAAGTTTACCATTCTTCTAGATCTTTATTTTTAACTCAATCTTTATACCCTATACCTGGATATTCACAAGAATTAACTCCAGAGGAAAATAAACAAAATATTTTAAAGAGAAATGAAGAGTGTTTATCACAGATCAAGGGGCTATCAGAATGTATAGTTAATACTTATTATTCTGCTCCTCCCCAAGATGAATATTTACATAAAGATACTAATAAAAACTTTTTAGGTTCTCAAATTAGATATGCGTACGGTATAGATACAGAAACCGCACGATTAGAAGGTTCTCAAGCAAAAAAAGAATATGAACTAAACTATATTGATCCTATTTTTAATGATAGAAATGCCCTTGAAGCAGATAATCATAAAATCGGAGTTGCCTCTTTTAGATTAAAAAAAGATACCCTGTTTCTATTATATCAGGATGATTTCTTAATAAATCGTGGCAAGTTGGGATTACATAATGTTAGAGTGTTGTATGAAAAGTTTAAACAAACATATCCTTCTCCAGAAGATTTGGAAGCATTTTCATCTGCTGCAGGAGTTTATCTAAAAGATAATATATTGTATCATATTCACAAGTATTCTACTCAAAATGGAAAAGATATTATAGAATGGTTTTCTAACGAATTTAAAAAATTATTTAGCTTGATGGATAAAATTACTTTAAATTCGCTTCCAAGGGAAGCTCGTGAGAGCTTTTCCGGCTTGCCGGAAAAGCTAGCTTTAAATCCTACCATAGGATATATTTCAGATATTTATAAAGCTTCTAAAAAGTTCAAGACTATTCCTGAGTTTATAACTGCCGTGATAAATGGTAAAGGAAAAATATCTGAACTTCCTGGGTTGCGAATGAGCACATTTGAATCAGATAGACCTTTTCACAATTTTATTTACAAATTCTTTTCTACTGAGGGACTAAACGTACAAGGATATATTGGAGCCAATTTGTACAATATTCGTTTTGATCCCTTTATAAAGATAATGAATAATGCTTTAGTCCCTACTCTAGTATCAGGATTATTTCATACCGAACTAATGGCTTTTTATGCTCCAGATGTGTTAACCAGAGATCAAAAAGATTTTAATGATGGTAATTACCGTTTAGGAAAAATAATGAATGAAATGAGAAAGTACAAGACTACAAATATTTTGAATGAGAAAAATCAAAATTTTCATCAAGGCCATTTATACGAACATTCATCCTGGGTGGCTTTAAATGCTGTAGATATAGCTAATAAATATCATCATCCTTCTCTTTCTATGAAACCGGATGTTTATTTGATAGGAGGGTATTTGCATGATGTGGGCAAGTCTGGATTATGTGAAGATAGGTATGAAACTAGCTATAAGAATTTGAATCCACATCAGGCACCAAAAACATTTTACTGTAAAAAAGTTAATTATTTATGGGATAATAAAACTACTCAGGTAGGATTTGAGTACTATGATATTCCAAACCATCCTGAAGTTGGTTATAGAATGTTAAAAGGATTAAATCCATATCAGTTTTACACTTTTATTAATGGCCAAGTAGAAAAAGGGCAAACCTTTTATAGTTATGATTGGGAAAAGATACTTTCTAATTTAACTGGGCCAGAAATAGCTGCTATTCGTATAGGAACCGCTTGTCATTGGGATTATGGCCCATTGGCAAGTTCCTTTTCTAAAGAAAATCTGGAAAAATATTTGAGAAAAATAGAATTGTATTATAATGCCGAGTTTCCAATCGATAAGAGATCTCCACAAGTTTTTTTAAAAATAGTTCATTATGTAATAATGATTAGTATAGCGGATATATTGGGAGCTACGTTTAGAAATATGGATATATCTGATGGATACAAGATTTATAATGAAATACCAAATTATCCATGGATTTGGAAAGAATTGTGGAATACGACAATAAAATTAAGGACTCCATCAAAAACAAATTTTAAAGAACTAGATGATATTTATCAAAATCCTGAGAAAGTTTACGATTACTATAGAACAAATCCTAAGATTAAAGAGTTATATGATAAAGTAATGGATGTTAACAATATGAACAAAATGGCAGAATTATCTATAAATATTGCAGAGGATATATCCAAGGGTAAAACACCAGTAAAACTGGCCGCATTAATGGTAGAATCATTCCCCAAAATATGGAAAGATATAATAACTACTGTGGAGGGCGGTTTTAAGTTTAATCCAAAAAATTCTTATAATGTGTTAAATGTGATAATGGACGGTTTTGTGGATTTGATTGATGTTTATACTTCATTTTATGATTATTTCCCGAAAGTAGTGATATTTGATTTGGACTCTACTCTATTTAATTTGTCGGAAATGTGGTCTAATGGTCAGTATCATTTTTTTAATGATACCAAATTTATAATTGATCTTTTACAAAAGTTACGTCCTCCTCCCCCTATAGGAGCGGGAATCAAAGTAGCTATAGCTAGTCGTCATTATATACCTGCTCGTTTAATAAAAGAATTAAAGAATCCCAATAGTCCTTTATTTTGGAAGAATTTCGATCTAATATACTCTATATTTACTGGCGATGTAAAGGATATTAATGATTATTGTGAATCTTTAGGGGATAAGAAGCAGGAATGTTTACGTTTACAGAATGTTTGTGAGGATACTAATTTTAAGAACTGGTGCATGCCAAATGATTACAAAACTGTAGGATTTATAGTGGGCAATGAAAATGACAAGACGGTATTTTATCATCCTCCTACTGTTAATAGTAAAAAGAGTAAAGCTACTCATATCGACTTTATTCAAAATTATTTCAAAGTCAAGCCAGAGGATATGATACTGTTTGATGATGATAACTTTTACATGGAAGGAGAAAATCCAGAAGGATTAGAGGGACGAAAGGTGTATACAGCTGGTGTGGATGAAAATACTGGTTTAACGTACGATGTGTTTAATCAGGCCATGCGATTGTTCACGTTCGCCTCGTTTAAGGAGGCGAAACACTGCGCGGTCTAAAGACCGCTTAGTTTTTTATAGGTCGCATGCGACCTATAAAAACTGATCCCCCAAGAATCATGTCTAGAAAATTACTCTTGGTAATAATGGCACTTGCACGTGTGTTGACGAAATGGGGACCGTTCTTTGATATGCATTTGACAAAGTATCTGGAAAAGATTGTGGACCTTTACAAACTGAACAATGTGGCCACCCAGCCGTATGATAATGAAGATGTTATTACACAGCTGTACAAAAAGGGGTATTTGCACGCTGATGAGCGGGACGTGGCCGAAATGGACGCCCTTGTGAAAAAGTTACCCCTAAACTCGCTTCCAAAGGAAGCTCGTGAGCGCTTTTCCGGAGAACCGGAAAAGCTAGCTTTAAATGTCGAACTGGACATTTTGTTGGCGAAAGAACGCAAGTACTTTTGGGAAGAGACCAAGGATATTCGACTCATTGATTTGCCTGCTGGCAAGACGGCATTCACTCCAGACGAGTTGGTATACTTGGCAACTAAACTATCTCGCAATCACGAATCTTACATGATTCGTGGCCGACCTAGCGAAGATACTCTTAAACGGATTAATGAACTTGTTCAGTGGGGTTATGTATTCCAGGAGAGCGGAGATTTGATCATGGGAACAGAACGTCGTGAAACATGGGACGCATTGAGGACTGCGTGCAAGTCAGGAACAGAGAGTCGTGAAACATGGGACGCATTGAGGACTGCGTGCAAGTCAGGAACAGAGTATCATTAACGTCAGGAAAAAACTGTCGCTAGCGCTCGGTTTTTCGCCTTGCGAAAAACTGATCCCCTAAAAATCAAAAATAAAAAAATATCTTTTGGTATACCATTATATCTCCAAAGATGGAGCCAAAGGATTATGTTTGTGTTATACCTGCCCCGACACCAAAGGTTCGAGAAAAGCGAATGACATGTACATATACACAGGCCAAGGCGTTTCAACAATTGATGCAAAACCAATGGTACATAAAGGTACGAGTAGAGTTAGAATCGGACTTGGTTAAAATTTCTAAAAACTAGTTTCCAGCTTACGGGAAACGTACGATTCCGAGCTAGCTCGGAATCTAAACTAAAATTCTAAAAAATAAAAAACTGATTTTAAAAAATAATATAACAATATATTAGTATTGGAACATTATTCCTGTTGTTTCTGATAACAGGACTATTAGCTCAGTCGGTAGAGCGTGGGTCTTATAAGCCCAAGGTCGGCGGTTCAATCCCGCCATAGTCCATACCAAGTTTCCGCCAAGGCGGAACTAAATTTAGCCCCTGTAATCTCAGATTACAGGCACTTTAGCTTAATGGTAGAGCAAAAGTTTTCTAAGCTTTAGTACCTACTTAGTAGGTACTCAGGTACGGGTTCAACTCCCGTAAGTGCCTTTTAATCGCTTTAATCTCAAGATTAAAGCGAACGTGCCAGAGTGGTTTAATGGGCTGGTCTTAAGATCCAGTGCGTAAAGCATCGTGAGTTCGAATCTCACCGTTCGCATACTAGTGCTTTAATCCCGAAAAGGATTAAAGGACTATTAGCTCAGTTGGTAGAGCGTGGGTCTTCTAAGCCCAAGGTCGACGGTTCGAAACCGTCATAGTTCGTTTTAGTTCCTATTGTCTCTGACAATAGGTTCCGTAGCTCCAAGGAAGAGCGGTAGACTGTTAATCTATAGGTTGGAGGTTCGAGTCCTCCCGGAACCGTTTAATCGCTTTAATCTTAGATTAAAGCGAACGTGCCAGAGTGGTTTAATGGGCTGGTCTTAAGATCCAGTGCGTAAAGCATCGTGAGTTCGAATCTCACCGTTCGCATACTAGTGCTTTAATCCCGAAAAGGATTAAAGGACTATTAGCTCAGTTGGTAGAGCGTGGGTCTAATAAACCCAAGGTCGACGGTTCGAACCCGTCATGGTCCATATTATTTATAATTTTAGTTCGAGTCCTCCCGGAACCATTTATAGTTATTTTACTACTCCAAATTCTGTTTGGAGGACTATTAGCTCAGTTGGTAGAGCGTTGGTCTTATAAGCCAAAGGTCGACGGTTCGAACCCGCCATAGTCCATATTTATAACTACCCTACATGAGTAGTTATAAACCCTTAAGAAAATAAATATAACACAATATGAATATAGAAGATTTTCCATTTCCGGAACAAGGAGAATTAATTCTTCCTACTATAGAAATTCAAAAAGATGAATTTAATTCAGACTAAAACAGTTCTTCATAGCGAAATGATAGGTATTATATACTTTATAATTTTTTGATAGCGGTTTATAAGACCTATTATCTTTTATTGATTTAGATCAATAAAACTTTCTAAAAACTGTGAGGCTGAACCACCCGTTTTTTTGACCAGAAAACTGATCCCAATTATATAATATAATAAAATATTATTACATTAACATGTCTAATCAAGAACAAAGCCCATTGCAGATTTGCTATGAAAAGCTTTATCTGCCGTTTTTTAAAAATTTTAACTATAAAGAAATCTGTGATTTTCGTGATAGATTAAATTTGCCAACATCCTCAACCAATATTAGCATTATTGTTGATCTAATAATCAAAGGGGGTCACGTAACAGTATTGGATAACCCTCGTGAAGAAATCATTGAAAAAATGGAAAAAACACTGAAACAAAGTATTGATTATAAACATGTTGCTCACTACATGGGGCTATTTATTACTATGCTTGATAAAGTGAAACCTAACAGAAATTCTGTTCCCCAAGTTATCCAACCACAGCCAGTCAACGATGAACCTGTCCCTGTCCGGGGGCCAGAGGCAGTACTTTTGGAACTACAAACTAGATTGAATAATGCTGCAATTGAGATCGCCTTGCTAAACCAAACCCATAACGATGATGATAATGAAATTATTCGTCTCCAAAGAGAAAATAATTCTTATTCTCTGGAGATTACCAATCTCAAACGGGAACTTGAAATAGCTCGTTCTCAAATTAATGTAAATGCAAATAATGAAATTTCCCGTCTTAAACAGGAACTTGAAAATGTATATTATCAAATTGCTAGTCTCAAACGAGAACTTGAACCTCCTAACAGAGGTCGACGAGAAATTCAAAACGAAATTGATAGTATTAAAAGTTGTGGATATTGTGTAATTGAGAATGATCCAGATTTTAGAAACAAATGGGCCAAGTACGCGAACTTTTTCAAGAATTTTAGCCATCAACAGTTGTATGATATTGTACAGAAATTAAAGTTAGATACTTTTAGTCGCGATCCAGAAGTAATAATGAAAGAAATGTATAAAAAGAATCCTAACTCGTTAACATACGATTCTTTGTCTACTTTGGTAAAAGATATGGGACTATCTGGCTTGATTTACAATTTGATATAAATCGATTAAATTTACTATTTTAAAATCTTATTAAGGATTTTAAAATTGATCCCCAAGTATCATTAATTATATATTATCATGCTTATTGATTTTCCTAAAGAAATTATACTCTATGAATTATCCACGCATTTATGCGAAATAGATAAACAAATTCTTCGTAAAGTCTGTTCTGTCTTTTCATCATTATTTCCATTTAAATTGATTTATTTTGATGATCCTGATTTAATAGTAGAACTAGTGCACGTGAAACGTTATCAAAAATTTTGGACCATAAATACTCTCAATAAAATAGCTAAACGAGGAGATTTAGAGAGTCTTAAATATTTGCATCTGCCTCCAACAGGAAACCCGTGTGAGTGTAATAAATATGATTTTCAGAGGAGATTAACTACTACATATGCAGCAGAAGGTGGACACCTTCAGATTCTTAAATATTTGCATGAAAATGGATGTGATTGTGAGCCATTAACAACGTCATATGCAGCTAAAAATGGCCATTTAGATTGTCTCAAGTATTTGTATGAGAATGGATGTGAATGGGATCCATTAACAACTGCTTGGGCATCTCTTGGTGGCCATTTAGAATGTCTTAAATATGCCCATGAAAATGGATGTCCATGGGATTTAGATACTACTATGTGGGCTTCAGAAAACGGCCATTTAGAATGTCTTAAATATGCCCATGAAAATGGATGTCCATGGGATCTATGGGTACCTGCATATGCAGCAGTAGGTGGTTATTTACAGATTCTCAAGTACGCTCATGAAAACGGGTGTCCATGAATCCCATGGACACCCGCGTATGCAGTTTCTGGAGGTCATTTAGAGTGTTTAAAATATGCCCTCTCTCCTCCTAATGGAGGAGAGCCGTGTCCATGGGATTGGAGGACGATTGAAAGGGCAGAAAAAAATGGTAATAAAGAGTGCCTTCAATATGTTCTGAACATAAAAACTGATCCTATAATGATATGAATGATAATAACATTATTTACTAAAATAATGGGCGCAGACGGACATTTGGTTTACTTTTCTAAGAAGAATCCTCAGTGGTTCCTTGATTTATTGGAAGCCAACCTAACTACTCCCGGAAACAGTCTTCCTGGTATAGCTTATGAAAATTACCAAAACGATTTGGATTTGTTAATATCTTGTCATGAAGAAGATTATGTAATGTACTATTGGGATACTGAAAATTATCCTCTTATTAATGATGTTCTTTCGTTTGATGAAGCTATTATTCCCGAATTTCAAAAGGATTTTGTCAAGTGGAATATTGGAAATTATTACCAATTCGACAAGCCAAATGATTGGTTTCTCGAATACATTCGAGACAAGATTGATATTGACGACCAAATTTGGACATAATTAAAAAATAAAAATCTAAATTTATAATACTTAGTATTATAAATAAGAATGGTTCTGATCGACGCTCAAAAATCACAAAGGATTTTGAGAGTTAAAGGAGATTTATTAGATGCCAAAGTAGACGTTATTCTACAACAAACCAACTGTTTAACTGTCCGTCCCCATGGTCTATCTGAAACAATAAGTAAAAAGTATCCATATGCTAATGCTTATGGGAATAGACGTGCTATAAGAAATAGAAACCTGGCTGTACCAGAAGATAGAGATGTTCCTGGAACAGTAAAATGGTTCTATCCTACCGACCAAGGACCAATAGTAGGATGTATATTTGGGCAATGGCAACCAGGCAAAGCTGGGCAAGGGTACGGAGGAGCTTATCCATGTCCTCCTGGATGCGATAAAAGAGAAACTAATGAACAACGATTACAATGGTTCCAGCAAGGATTAAGAGAAATAACTTTGGCCATAGAAGCATTCCCTGAAAATGCCAAAATAGGAATACCTTTTAAAATCGGTTGTGGATTGGCAGGAGGAGATTGGAATAAATATGAAAAAATGTTAATAGAATGGAGTGATACTTTGCCTGAAAATGTTTCTATCATTATTTATTCTTTATAGGCCATGTGGCTATTTCTCGTTCAAATCGTTGTTTTCCTTCTTTATATGTTTTTCCTCCTGGATATAATTCTATGGCATCATATAAATACTGAATCTTTTTTTCTAACAATTCCTTTTCTTTTTCATATTCATTTTTTAACTTGTTAAAAGTATGTATAGTTATTACTTTATCATTCTCTGCAAGGGAAATGATAATAGGTCTGCCTTTTTTACTATAATTAACGTTTTTCATCTTTTCCAAATCAGACAATAAACTTGTTTTTTGATTTTCATCAAATAATAAATTTAGAGAATCTAATGCTATCTCTAAATTTTCCTGTAATGCTGATAATTTGTCTTGATATACTTCTTTTAATGCTTGTAACATTAATTTTTTATTTCTAGTAGATTGCGATCTAGTTATATCGCACCCTGCGTCAGAATAATCCAAGTATTTAAACAAGATTTTGAAAAAGGCTACAAGTTTGTTGTCTTCAATACGGGTTCGATATAATTCATTCGGTATCTCACATAATATAGTTCTATTATGATTATCTTTTTGATATATATTCACGCCTTGGTCAATTAGGTATTGCAGCAAATCTGCATCAAGTAAATAGGTATACATGAGTAAAGATAATATATTTGTACCATTCAAATTTAATTCATTAAGATCATATCCTTTTTCTTTTAACACTTTTACTATTTTTTTAAAACTGATCGAATTATTTACATCTTTTAAAACTTGAATTATATTTACATTAAAAGAGTTTAATAACCATGATAATACTTGAGCATCTTGATCTGTCATTGGATTTTTTTGAACATATTCTAAAAATACATAAAATTTACCACCAATTAGATTTCTATTCCATATGGTTGTACTGTCCTTTAATAATTCTAAAATTTTTGGAGCATTCGAGTGAGAATAAGAAGATAATAATCTTGATATTTCTGTTCGTTTTTGTTTTTGAATTCTAGTTTCAATATTACCTTTTTTATAAATTTTATTAACCAATTCATTCAAAATAGTATTAGTAGGCAATTTAGAATCTATTTTATAATACTTGATCAAACTATTCAAATCCCGAATAGAAAATGTTTTCAAATCTTGAATAATTTCATCATTCATTATTAGTAATAAAGATAAAAACCCATCCAATAGTTTTTCTAAAGCGAAAAAATTATTTATATATTTGTATATAAATAGTAAATGGAGAATGAAATAGGAACCTGTTTTACAGTCTCTAAAATTATTGGTAAAGGAGCATTTTCCACAGTTTATAAAGGCTTTCATAAAATAATAAATCAAGTCGTAGCCATTAAAAAAATAAATATAAATCAAATTATGAACTCACATCCTAAAGAATCTGCTCATATTCTTCAAAATATAGATTTTGAAATAAATCTTTTGCGCACATTGAAACATCCTAATATCATTGGATTTCACGATTTTATAAAAACTACAGATAATTGGTATATAATATTAGAATATTGTGAACGAGGAGACTTGTCTAAAACTTATAAACGATTATCTGAAAAAACTATTAAAAAATACATGAGGGAACTTGCTAATGTACTACAATATTTGAGAGAAAATAATATAGTACATAGAGACATTAAACCTCAAAATATTCTCGTAACTAGTGATAATAGCATTAAATTAACCGATTTTAACTTTGCTAGAGAATTATATAATGATGATTTAGCCACTACATATTGTGGAACACCATTGTACATGGCTCCAGAAATTGTATCCCCTTCTGGTCAGAACCAAGAAGGAGGCTCCAAGCCAGAGGGATATACGGCACAATCAGATTTATGGTCTATAGGAATTTTATTATATGAAATGGCTTATGGTTATAATCCTCTAGGAGCGGCTAATAATATGAAACATTTGATAATATTGATAAACACTACTGAAATATCGTTTAATAATATTATTCATTTTAGTGAAGAGGGTTCCAGAATGTGTATTGATTTATTGGAAGGATTGTTAGAAAAAAATGTTGAAAAGCGTATTACATGGGATGAATTTTTTAATCACGAGTTTTTGGCCCCTATAGGGGCAGAACAGGAAACTGATGAATTTATAGTTATTATATATAAAGCGTTATATTGGGCTAAAGAAAATTGGATGGGGCCTTTGATTTCATCTGAAAAATTAGAAAATTATATAAATTTAATTAATACGAATAAAATAAATAATATTCAAGACATATCATTCCACGATTTAGCTTTTATTATAAATGTATCAAGTTCATATTATAATTCTTTATTAAATTGTGATACCCAAGATTTAGAAATATCTGAATTAAAATTTTATGTTACATATACTATTCAAAAATTAGAAATATTAGCGTCTACATCTGGTTCAGGGGGGCAAGGATCTATACTTCAGGATGACTCTTGTTCAGAATCAGAAATTCATAATATTATACCTGATCTCAAGGGGAGAGGGCAAGGATCTCAACCTATAAAAATAATATCTAAAACCCAAGAAAATTCTTTAATTAAAAAGCAGGACGTTAATGACGATTTTATAATAGTCGATCCTGGATCGGATACTATACGTAGATCCGAAACATATCCTCCTCTCAGAAATCTGAGCACGCCTCGTAGAGTAGCAAATAGTATGTTTAGAAAGATGAATAGATCTTATAATACTATTAAAGATGTAATAAAATATGTTTCTACCTCACGAGGCTCAAATTCTTACTAATTTTTTACTCTAGAGTAAAAAATTTTAATTATGACTAAAATATTCTTTTTTAACTGTTTCAATTTTATCAAACCAGTATTCTACATATAATGGCTCAATATTCCATTCTTTTGACGTAATTTCAATATACTTTTCTTCTAAAAACTCTTTCGTTATTTGAGTCCAATCATCAACGATTAAAATAGGAATATCTTTATAAGCTATATTTAATTGACAACTTTTAATGATTGGAATACAACTTACAAATGCAGCTTCTAAACGAGCATAAGAATCAATACCATATCCACGTGGAGCTAAAGCAAATTTTGCCCGAGAACGTGCTGTCATATATTCTTCCCATGGCAATGACGGGCTTAATTTTTCGCACCATTCTTTATCCGCCATTAGCTCTACAATCTCATTACGTTCAGGTTTTTCACCAAATTCAGTTCCTAAAGCTGGATCAGTAGAAACTGTAAAGTTTTGTTGGCATAAAACTGTTTTAGGAGTATTTCTTAATTTTTTGAACAGTTCATTCTTAGCTTTACACAGATCATGCATTTCTTTTATTTGTAGAGCTCCTTGTGGCATAGGATGTACTTTTGGATGAGGTGTTTTAGCTGGATGTATAGCAAACCATGCGATAATATTGTCATATTTATCTAAATACTCGTAATACTCTTCTTTTACACTATCGGTAAAATTACCATTTGTAATAATAACATATGGATTCTTGATTAATGGAGCCATTTCTTTAAAAAATAATTCTGGCTTGCGCATATAAATATAATCTCCTGGTTTAACATTATCTGGATCAAACGATATACCTGTTCCTTCTACAGTTGCATAATGCTTTTTCTCAGTATTTGGATCGTAAGAATGTTGACATTTACTTTGAAAAGCCCACCTGGTTACAAAGTTATCAGACGCTTCTCCAACATAATTAATAGTAGTCATTACTATTTATAATATTTTTCTTAAACTAGTTTTATAATGGAATATCTTCTATATCTGGAATTTCGGATATATCTAAATCGTCTATATTATCTTCTACCGATGGGTTAGATATCTTTAATTCTGGAGCTTTTATATCAGCTTCTTTTCTATCATCTTTGACTCCTTCAGGAGCTTCGTGTCTAGGAATATTTTCTACTGGACCAGATCGGGATACTTTAATAGTATCCCAGGCATAATTTAATCCAAATGGTACTATTATACCCATTATTACTCCAAAAACAATTTGATATATATAATGTTCTTTATTATCATATTTTGATTTTACTATCAAGTAGGCTAAAATGATACTAAAAGATATTAATATGTAACTAGGGATAGAAGGAAGCTTTAAAAATGATGTAAGTAAAATGGTTAGGGATACTATACATGTCGCTATTGAAGCCAATAAACTAATTATTCCTCCTTTTTTTCCTGTAGGCCTTTTAAACTTGTTAAATACATTCTTAAGCAAGATTGATATTCCTATTACAATCAAGAATGATAAACCGATTAAAATTATAAAACCTAGTAGAGACCAATCCATAAATATATGAAATATATTTCGGCTAAAGCCGTAAAAATACAAAATATTATATTTTTCGACCAAAGGTCGTAAATATATGAAATATATTTCGGCTAAAGCCGTAAAAATACAAAATATTATATTTTTCGACCAAAGGTCGTAAATATATGAAATATATTTCGGCTAAAGCCGTAAAAATACAAAATATTATATTTTTACGACCAAAGGTCGTAAATATTAGAAATATTTATAAATATTTTTTCTTTCCATGCTCCATTATATACAACCCTCCTCGAGGACCAATATATACTCTTATCTTGTTTCCACTTTCCAATTTAGCTTTAACTTTTTCTGGAAGTTTGCTATAATCTGTATGTTTAGCGAATTCATGACAATTCCATTTTGGCTTTCTACCAGCCTTGATATCACGATTGTATTGGACCCAGCACAGCTTAGCTTGAGACCGGGACTTAAAGACCATTATTAATATATAAAAATATATTTGAAGAAAACTAAGATTTTAAAAATTAGTTCTAGTTATTTAGATGCCAGTTATAATTAATAATTCGAACCCAAAAATTAAAAAAGAAAGTTTAATATGCAATAACTGCAAAAAATCTAAATTATGTATTAGATTGGAAGAAACTAATATTTGTCGTCCTTGTTGGAATAAAATAAATAAAGAAAAGTATTTATGGACTGTATATTGTGGCATTTGCGGTCATTTAACCACAGAAGAAGAGTATAAAACATGTTCTGAATGTAATAAAATTGCTGGACGGTCTTGTGGTTGCGGAGCATTATATTATTGTCAAAGCGGCGATTGTAAATGTAAAAAATGTTTTGATTATAAATGTGATGGAGATAATTGTGATAACGATTTGCCATATGATCAACAATATGTAGCAGATGTAGAATCTACCTCTAATGTAGCTCCTTATTGTGAAACATGCAAATCTAGTTTTTAAAACTGTTAAAGAATTTAATACTATATAGCATGTTAAAAATAGTCAAGTATAATGATTTATACGAACCTAAAAATAGTATTGATGAAAATACATTATATAAGAATATACCATTTTTTGAAGATTATTATATAACTATACATCTTAAAAAACTGTTCGTATTTGCTGAACCTCAATATATACCAATAATAATCAAAGATATAACACTACAGGATAATTTTTATATGAATGATTTGGAAAATCATGTATATAAAGTAGAAGGATCATTTGAAAAAATATTATCTCCTATATTCAAAGTTGAAATATACCTGTTTGAATTAAAATCTGATGATGTTACTGATACTAGTAAAGAAATTATAGCTAGTTTACAAGCTTCCAATGGAAGCGAGTTTATAACAGAAGATAATATTCCTATTTTACCTACTATCGATAATGAACCCAAAAGAGAAAAAAGATGGTGTTTATATATTGTAAAAAAACATATATGGAAAGTTTTTACTTATCAATGTGTGGTTAATATTTTTTGTAATGATGTAAATGTACTAAATCAATATATCGAAACTTATTTTTCTCCCCATTTAAAGAAAAAATCGATAGGATTCTAGGAGAGTACGATCTTTAGTACATTCCTAATGATATAGGTCCTGGAGCATTAGTAAATCTACAGCCATTTAAGATGGTACTAGGTTGTATATATGTTTTTCTAATGCCGTAAGGAAATGAATTAAGAATTAAATGTTCATTTTTATTCTTTATATATGAATAGATTATAACTATAGTTAGTACTAATAGTACTAAGCCAATGATTACATAGGTCATTACTATTTATAAACAAAATATTTTTTTAGTTTATAAAACATCTGTTTCCAGATTCTCAAACTAGTTTTCGCTAAGCGAAAACGTACGTTCCAAGCTAAGCTTGGAACTAGAAACTAGTTTTCGCTTAGCGAAAACGTACGTTCCAAGCTAAGCTTGGAACTAGAAACTAGTTTTCGCTTAGCGAAAACGTACGTTCCAAACTAAGCTTGGAACTAGAAACTAGTTTTAAAATAAAATTACTATTATAATAGTATGGAACATATAGTTTGTAAAGTATATTTACTAGATTTTAATGATGCAAAAGAAGTAAAAAAATATGCTTTATCAGAAGGTATTTCTGTAAAAGAGTTTAAGGACCCCTGTCCCCCACAGGGTTCTGATCAAGCGGATTATTGTGTTATTTGTGGATTTTGTGGAGAATTAACGGATTTGGTAGATTATGATTATGTAACAAAACCAATGGTATGGTGTGATAAATGTGGTTGCCGATCTATATTAGATTTGAATTTAAGGAAGAAACTTGATTTTTCTGACGAGTCAGAAGAAAAAGATGATCTAAATTTAAAATTATCACAAAAGATGTCTGATATAAAGGCCAGAGAGATACTTGATGCTTTACCGATTGGAACTAATAATTTGTACAATCTAAGAGATGAAGACGTAAAAAAACAGACGACAGAATTGTACAAGGTTCCAGCATTATATATAAGACGTATAATTGGTGATAATATGATGAAATATAGGGCAACAAGAGAAATAACACAAGACCAAGTCAATGAAATACTTGATTCTCATTATGATAGATATAAATATGATGTTTATGGAGAATTTGATAAAAAATTAATGGATAAATATGGCGTCATTAAATTAAGAAAGGATAATGATAACGAGGACGAAGATGATAATGATGAGGACGATAAAAACAGTATAATAACTTTGATAGATGAAAATAGGATGACTGATTTATCAAGTTGTTTTGCAGCTATTTGTAATAGTTATGATGTAGAAAAACCGTCCATAAAATATCCTAAAGGAGTTGATACAAGTCATGATGGACGATATGTTGCTGTTGAAACTGTTAAAAATGGTGTGGTTAAATGGGAAATGTATTGTGGCGACTAACGTTAGAAATCGTATACGATTTCTCTATGTCGAGGTCCCGTCAAGGGACCGATATTAAAGTGATTTAGATTTCTTTTTATTATCAGAACAATTACAATTTTCTTTACAAACTTTCATAGCTTTGTGTAAAAGGGCTTGCCAATTATGTTCCCCTTTATATTCTTCTTTAAATTTTCCATTAGAATATATTAGTATGGTGGGGTATCCTTGAATTTTAAATGGTGCTTTTTTATCATTATTGATACGTTTGAGTAAATTTTCATTATCTTCAGAATTAATAGCATATGTATGAATAAATTGAGCTTTTTCTGCAAACTTTATAAAATCGGGTTTAAGATTGTTACAATGTCCGCACCATTCAGCATAAACGAGTACAAAGGAACATCTTTTATCATTTAGCAACCATGGTTCTTTATCATCAAATTTATCACAGTTTATTAAAGTAATATTTGTATTATCAAACCATCCTGACATTAAATAATCATAATATTTTTTAAAAAATAATTTCTAATAGAAATTATTTTATCTTTATATATGAATCTAAATATAATTGCATGTTGTGATTCTAAATATGGAATAGCTCGTGATGGTAAAATTCCATGGAGTTTTAAAGAAGATATGGAATTCTTTAAACAAACTACTCAAGATTCTGTAATCATAATGGGTAGAAAAACATGGGATAGTCTTTCTAAAAAACCATTACCAAATAGATATAATATAGTGATTAGTTCTAAAAATAATGTGTCTGACCAAGAGAAAGGGATTTGGGTAAAAACTCCTGAAATTGCATTAAACAGGGCTAGATTATTTGATAAGAAAATTTTTATTATTGGAGGAGAGCAAATATACAGATATTTTATTGAGAACTTTTTTATAAATTCTTTGATATTAACTATTATTGATCATGATTATAAATGTGACCAATATTTGTCAATAGAATTATTAAGAAATAAAAATATCACTGTAAATAAAAATGAAAAAATATGTATTGATAGAATAAATAATATAGAAAGAAAACTTTGTTTTAACTTTGTTTTTCCGGCCTAGCGAGAAAACTAGGTTTAAAGCTAGCTTTTTGGAACAAAAAGCGCTAGCCGTTTCTGGCCTTGGGCCAGAAACTGAGCTTAAAGCTAGCTTTAAATCCATCCATGTTCATGAATAATTGTTTTTAACCGATAGGAAAAATTTTCTTTTACATTTTCTAAATCATTAAAATTAATATAAATTAAATCTGTTTGTGGATACAAATGTTTATAATTAATGTTATTTTTTAATGTTTCTATCCTGGCGGCATGAAATTGTTCTCTATCTATATTACACCTTTCGGTAGAGAGATGATCCAAGTGGACGAATATACACATATATGTTTTAGGGTTTCCAAGGACGTCTTTAGAACTTTTTAATAATGTTATTTTTTTAGATATTGTTCTTAATACTGAACTTGTTATTTCTATAGTATGAAATGTTTCTTCGGCTAATTCACGACTAATACAACCATAAATATCTCCATCATTATAATGGTATTTTCCTCCCATATCTGTTAACCCATCTTTTTCATTGACTACCCAAAAACCATTATTGTCGTATAATATAATACCGCCTCCACAATATGAGATATCACTATCCTGCGGGGTGTATAAATATCGTGGTTCCTTGTTCATAATATTATTACTAAATATAGGAATTATTAATCAATTTTTTCTTATCGCCTCCTCCAAGGAGGCGATAAGAAAAAATAGGTTCCTTTAGGAGGCGCAATTGCGCCTCCTAGGAGACTCAGTTTTTCTAGCTATAGCTAGAAAAATAGGGCGATCAAGTCGCACAGTTTTTCGAGCTCGAAAAACTGATCACTAACGTTGTAAAAAACAAGATTATAATCTTTATAAGACCTTTATCATAAAATGTTAAAATCGGTTTCCAGCCTTGCCGGAAACCTTATAGACGAGCTTCCCGGGACATTTAGTCCAGGAGAGAAAGCTACGTTAATGTTACTTCCTACAGAACTTTTATTCTGCGAAATTAACAAGTATTTGATAGAACTCGATCGACAGATCTTACGTCGAGTTTGTATTAAACTATTTGAGATGTTTCAATACAAATTAATTGAGTTTAATGATAAGGATTTAAAAGTAGAACTAGTGCACGTTAAACGTTACATAAAATTTCGGAGCAAACAAACTATGTATAATGCTGCTTGTAGAGGACAGTTAGAGATTATTAAATATCTTTATATTTATAGAGATAAACTCGCATGGGATGTTGAAGTGTCAAAAAATGTAGTTGAAAGTGGTAATTTGGAAGCTTTAAAATATATCCGATCTGTTCCGGAACCGTGTTCATGGGATGTAGGATCAACTAGCGCTGCAGCTAAAGCGGGGTTCTTGCATATTCTTAAATATTTATATGAAAATGGGTGTCAAATTAATGAATGGGTTATAGCCTTTGCAGCTTTCAAAGGACATTTGAATATTCTTAAATATTTACGTTCTTTACCAGAACCATGTCCCTGGGATCATAACACTACAGCATGGGCTGCAGAAGGAGGTCATTTAGAATGTCTTAAATACGCTCATGAAAACGGATGTGACTGGGATTTTTTAACGCCTGCATTAGCAGCTTTTGGAGGCCATTTAGAGTGTCTCAAGTACGCTTATGAAAACGGATGTCGCTGGAATGAAATAACAACGTCATACGCAGCACAAACTGGACACCTCCAGAGTTTAAAATATGCCCGTGAAAACGGATGTCCTTGGGATTCTAGAACGCCATATTATGCTGCAGTTCATAATAAGATAGAATGCTTAAAATATGCATTTGAAAATGGTTGTCCTTGGGACCCGTCAACCAGAGACAACACTTTAAAATTCGCTCACTTACATAATTGTTATACAGATATAATAGCATTATAAAAAATTAGTTTCAAACCAAGTTCTAAAAACTGATTTCTTTAGAAATTTAGCGTATTCGAACTAGTTCGAATCTTAAAAAATTGAATTTAACCTTTTATAAAAGGTTAAATTGTCATGGATATCAAGATAATCAAGGATACTGATAATTATATGGAAATATTGTTAAAAAATGTGGATTTGGCTTTGGTTAACTCGTTAAAAAGAATTTGCGGTGAAGAGGTTAAAACATTAGCTATTGATACAGTTGATTTTTATGATTATAATGGTATAATACCTTTAGAAATGCTAGCTCATCGTTTAGGACTAGTACCTATTTATTCTGTGGGAGAAGAAACAATTTTCGAATTAAATGTTACTGCTGATCATGATGGACAAGTAGTTTATTCTAAAGAATTGATAGCGGATGATACTAAAGTGGTATATGATGATATGCCATTAGTAAATTTGAACAAAAACCAAACTATTAAACTAAAAGCCAAAGCTACTTGGAATAATGGAGCAGAACATTATAAATGGTCTCCTGTATGTCCTGCAACATTCAAAGATGCTGACGGAAGTATTACGGCCGATAAAACCAAAGATTTCGGAGATTATATTTTTACTATTAACAGTACTGGATCATTAACTCCTAAAGAAATTTTTACTGACGCTCTAAATATTTTACATTCCAATCTTGATAAATTTATAATGAAAATCCATTAAGAGCTATACGTTTCCGAGCTAGCTCGGAAACTAAAAATGGATTTCCTTTATTTTTTATAAAGGAAATTAGATGGGTTGCTGCAGTACTACCACAATAATAGTATTTAGTGTAATTGGTGTATTTCTGGTGTTTTTAATGGGATTTGGAGTCGCTGGATATTATGAATGGTCGGAAGAAAAATGTAAAGTTTGTGGATGTACCGATTTTAATATAGATGGAGTCACTGGCGCTCAAATTTGTATTAATCTTACTAAATGGGATGCTACTAATGTATGGCAGGCGTCTACTGTTTATGATAAAGTAGGATCTAGCTGTGATTCTATTAATAATGACCAAATAGAGAAATGCTATTATAATAGTTATTACCATATTATATCTAATATTAGATATCCAAATTGGATGTGGTTCATGATGTTGTTTTTAATTGGTTTTATAATATTTATCATTATAATGGCTGTAATGTATTCAGATAAATGTGGCTAACGTATATTTCCTGCGTCGACGTTAAGAAGCGAAATAAATTATACCTACTAATACTCCTATCATTAATAGTGATAAAAGTACTAATAAACTAATTAATATAATATTATCTTTAGGTTGTTCCTGGTCCCCTAGTAAACCTAGGGGACCAGGAGTAGAATATAATAGTATTCCTGCACCAGAGCCCTTGGTTAACCAAATTTCTAATAAAGAATTGTCATAAGATCTATCTACTCTTTCTATATCTAGTTTTACCTTTGGCCCCTGACCAGGGGTAGACCCATAGGTTAATGAATTTGGGGCATGATATGTAACAGTTCCATTAACATCTATTACAAATTGTTCAAAATCATTTGGATTTGTACTTGCTGGATTAAATGAAAACACTATTAATAAAAATTCTGTGGAAGGATCGCACCCAGAACTAGAAGAGCAAAAATCCCATGTAATATCTGTCATGTTTACTGGTTTAAATTGATTTGGAGTTATATTTGGTACTATAATGGGGGATACAGAATTTTGACGATGAACTAGACATTGAACTGTCCAATACAAAACATTTGGATCCCATGCCCATTTTCCAGGTTTAGTAGAAGCAAATAAATCATTATCAGAACTGGTTAATTTTAAATTTACTGGTATATTAGAACACATTATTATTTTGAAATATAGTTTTTGTAGAACAAAAACGATCGGTTCCAAGCTAAAGCTTGGAACCTTAATATAGTTTTTGTTCTACAAAAACGATAGATATCAAGTTAGAAAAATGGATCCTACTATATATTATTAATATATAGTACGCTAATGCTCCTCGATTTTCATAAAGAAATTATTATACATGAAATCAATAGACACTTCTGTGAGATAGATCGTCAGATTCTTCGTAGAACATGTTCTACTTTATCTACTTTATTTCCATATAAAGTTATTAATCTTAATAATACCGAGTTAGAACTAGTTCACATTAAACGATATCTCGCATTAATGCGTGGGGCTATAGATATTATGAATAAAATGGCTGAAAAAGGAGATTTAGAATGTGTCAAATATCTTCACGCTCCAGATACAGGCGTGGGATGCCCATGGAATTCATCTACAACTTCATATGCAGCTTTAAATGGTCATTTAGAGTGTTTAAAATATTTACATGAAAATGGATGTGAATGGAATTCATCCACAACTTCATATGCAGCTCGTAACGGACATTTCCAGAGTCTAAAATATGCGCGTGAACATGGGTGTGATTGGAATGCGTCTACACCTTCAGAAGCAGCTCTCGGAGGGCATTTAGAATGTCTCAAATATGCCCACTCTCCGGGCTCAGGAGAGCCATGTCCATGGGGTTTATTAACAACTACATGGGCTGCTTTAAATGGTCATTTAGAATGTTTAAAATATGCCCACTCTCCGGACTCGGGAGAGCCGTGTCCATGGGGTTGGAAGACTACTGCATACGCAGCTCGTGAAGGACAGTTAGAATGTCTAATGTATGCTCATTCTCCAGGATCAGGAGAGCCGTGTGAATGGGACGCTGATACAACTGCATATGCAGCTCTCGGAGGTCATTTAGAATGTTTGAAATATGCCCACTCTCACGGATGTCCATGGAATTCGTTTACAACTACATACGCTGCACAAAATGGCCATTTAGAATGTTTGAAATATGCCCACGCTCCAGACTCAGGAGAGCCGTGTCCATGGACTTTTAATACGACTACATCCGCTGCACAAAATGGCCATTTAGAATGTTTGAAATATGCCTATGAAAATGGATGTCCATGGAATTCGAGTGTGATTACATATGCAGAACAAAATGGTCATTTAGAATGTTTGAGATATGCATGTGAACATATGGTTGTGAATAAAAACTAAATCAGAAACGTACGTTCGGAGTTAGCTCCGAACCGATCGATTTTTCTTAAAAAATCTATTTTGTTAAATTATATTTAACAAAAATAGTTATGACTAGTATAGATATTAATATCGATCCTCAACATGTATCAAAATTTTTAGGAATGTTTGTTCTTGATATTTTACATGATGCCAAAGGAAAGGGATATCTATTCGGTCATTTATTAAGTAATATTACAGATTTGTTAGCAACTTCGTGTCTGCTAAATTCTGGGATTGAACCGACGCGGCCTTCTGGCAGAGAGTTAGAATTCTATATTTTTGTGCATGTTTACCAATTTTTTTATAACTTGTGGATAGATAATCCTTCTGCTCTAACTGATAATACACTCCCCGAACCAGATTTTAATAAACCTACTGGTGATTTTAAATACTGGAGTATATATAAATTGGGTGTAAAAATTCCTGTAAGATTAGTGGCCGATAGAAAAGATGAAGATACATTTATTAGTCTTGGAAAAAACAAAAATAGCATTGAAGCTGAAAATTATAAACAAGAATTATGCTCCATCTCAGAAAATAAAATCATTAATTTTACATCTCCTCGTAAAGTTATTCCTGACTCTAAACATGGAGTAACAGCTGAATATTTTAATAAAGTTGCTCTAGTAGTAGAAAATATTAAAACTAAACTACCCAACTCTTTCATTTCTCTTGATATGAAATCTGCTGCCGGGTTGTTAAGAACAATTACAGATCCTATTGGTTACATTACAAGCTTACCCACTTATTGTGACCCAGGTTATAACATGATTGGAATGTCAGCAATTCGAGATAACTCTTATATAGATTGTTTATCTGGTAAAGGAGAACATTTTGTATTCCAGGTTAATATTCCTTTTTTAGGAAGCAAAACTATTTTGAAAACGGATTATTATTACGGTGGAAATAATGAAGAATTATGTAGAGAAAATGTTCTAGTCAAGGTTTTGGACGATTATCATTATAGCTATTTACCAAGTTCATCCGTCATGGCTACAAGTTTAAATGATTATTTATTAATGTGTGATAACAAGACTCCTCAGATTACATTGACCAGAAATAATAAAGAAATTTTGGGGGTATTGAAAGCATGTGTTTATGATAGAATTTGCGGAACTACCGAGTTCGAAAAAGGGGTCAATGTATTATTTGGATTAGAGGGAAAAGAATTTGATAGTTATTTGAAAAAAATGTGTAATATAGTTGGAATCAAGGTAAAAAAAATAAACCAATTATTTAGGGAAAATAAGAATTATTTGATAGCATCTTTATTAAACGTGTACTATTATTCTGAAAAAGGGATAGAGCTGGACCAGTTACTTTTTGAAAATTTTGATGGTGGTATATCAACAGGTTTTATTTATAATTTTTTTAGTATTTTGGACAAGTTGAATATAAAACATCCTAAAAATGTTACTCCTAGTAAAAAAGATTTGGACAAGCAATTTAATAAAAACTTTATTGATTTTGTAGCTAATAATAAAGATCAACTGTTAAAAACTAATAGAGACTATATCAAGATTTACCAAAACAATTTTACATTTGATGAAGATTATGATTATTCTACTCATTTGACAGGAAATCTTTTACGATCAAGTTTCGGAAATATCAATAAAAAATATCTAGAAGAGTACATTCATTCTTATTATCCTTCTCTTTATCATTCTCTCCAATCATTCTTTAATAAAGATTTATTTTATACTTTTGCTCTATTAGATATTCTATCTCTTCCTGACACTGGTTTAGATATTCTAAAAGATGAGTATCAAATTATAGTCAAGAGCAATAAAGAAACTATTATCGAAAATGCAGTATTTAACATTCTGGGAAAATTTTCCGGAGATTTTGGACAAATAGCTTGGTGTATAGCAAATGGTCATATTTTCGCCTCAGAAGATAATAATGCTAGTGCTTTGGCACTTCTTTTACACCAACTTCCTAAATCATGTTTTTGTATCGATTCCTCTATAAAGGAGTCATCGTGGGGTAGTATTCATGGAATGGGAGACGGTGGGTCAGTTCATGTGACTATTACTTAATTAGTTTCCAGAGAGCTGGAAACATAAGTTCCGATCTAGATCGGAACTAAAAAATAAGAAATCTAGCGGATTCGAACTAGTTCGAATCCTAAAAACTGAATCTTATATTGAATAATACACAATTTCAATGGATAATTATATTTATATTTACAACCAAGATCCAAAAAGTTATGATCCTGAAAACGATTATGACTATATAGTTGGTTTTTATGACGTTGGTAAATCTATAACTGAATATACTTTCAAAAATAGATATGAAATGTTTACTCCATCTAGTTTAAAGGACAATGATCCAATTCATGTTATTATTAATAATAAGATTAAAATCTACTATAAAGAGGATTTTAAAAACTGATTCTTTATCAATATTTTTATTAATAAATAATGTCGTATTCTATTTATCAAACTGTTAGGCATTCTTGGCTCGGAGGAGCTAGCCAAGCTTACAAAATTAATCGTGATGAAGTTTGGAATCTAGAGTTTGTAGAATCTAGTAATGATTATAAAACTATTATGAACAGGATGATAATATTAACAAAGGAAAAAGATCATGAATGTAACAAATGGAATTATACTGATGAACAAGTTCTTTCATATATAAATAATCCTGAAAAAGTACATCTTAGAATGTTTAATCTAGTATCTAATGATAAAGGAACAACAGAATTATTAAATGATATTAAAAAAGCATTGATCGATAATAAAATAGATATAATATAAAAAACTGTGCGGCTATCGCGTCATAAAAACTGAAGTATTAATAAATCGTTATTAGATTTATTAATAATGCTCGTGTGGGTTAATAAACCCATCGGATTGTCTCCCAAAGATTGCACCGACAAATTAAAAAAGGAAAATGTAAAAGTAGGGTTTGCTGGACGTCTAGATCCACTTGCATATGGTTTATTACCATTAGTGATAAATGATAAGGGAGCTGTATTACAATCCAGTGTCATGAATAAGGACAAAGTGTACCAGTTTAAAATGATTTGTGGTTTATCATCAACTACTTTTGACATTTTAGGACGCGTAACTTTACTCGATCATGTGCAAAAGGAATCATTTTACGTTAATTCTTTAAAAGAATATGTGAATAAAAAGGAACAGATTTTACCAAAATTTTGTAGCAAAAGAGTTCCCTTACCGGGAGGAAACAAAAATGTTCCTCTGTGGTCCTTATCAATTGAAGGAAAAGAAACTGCAAATATAACCAACCCAATAGACATTAAATATATAAAAATTTTGGGGACTAAAGTCAGGTCAGGACGATTTCTGTTAGAAAAATTAAAAAAGTATATAAAACTAATTCCTGAGCATCACAATTTTGATTATAAATCTATATTGCTGTCTTGGGAAAGTTTGGTAGAGAAGGAGTTTTATATAATCCATGCCGAGACACTAGTAAGCAAAGGAACATTTATTAGGAGCATTTGCAATGAATGTAATGGAGTAGGATATGATATATGTCGAACTAGTATAAAGGGGGAAAAAGATATTATTCCAAGCAAGTATGAATTTTCGCTCTGCGAAACTCTAACGGATTCGAACTAGTTCGAATCCTAATATGAATTTTCGCTCTGCGAAACTCTAACGGATTCGAACTAGTTCGAATCCTAATATGAATTTTCGCTCTGCGAAACTCTAACGGATTCGAACTAGTTCGAATCCTAATATGAATTTTCGCTCTGCGAAACTCTAACGGATTCGAACTAGTTCGAATCCTAATATGAATTTTCGCTCTGCGAAACTCTAACGGATTCGAACTAGTTCGAATTCTAAAAATGGATTCTAATAAATTAATTATAATTAATTTATTATGGATGCGTATAAATCAAAGTACAGATCTGTCGGTTTAACTGTTATCACGAGTGCTACTCCTATTATAACAGATAAAGAAGAAATAAAGCGTATATTTGATTTGGTTGGAGATGTTAATGATATGAAATCGACTCTTAACGATCCAATGGCGGTGGATTCTGACCAAGAATCTCCTCCTACCAAAATTGAACGCCAAGGTCTACACAAGACAGGATTCAATTTTAATGAAAAAATACCTTGCGATTCTTTCAAAGACGAAAAACAAGTATTACTCAAATCAATTGGAATGTGTCTTTTAAAAAACAATAATGTTACTAGCAATTATATCGCCGCCAGTTTAGGAATTGATGGAGAATCTGTTAAACAAACTCTTAAAAACAATCCTAACATTTTTAAAGAAACTAATGGGAGATTCAATCTTTCTCTTTTTGGCAACGATTTTATTAAAAACCTAGATTGTAAACCTTTGGAGCAGCGTTATTTTGATGAATATGAAAGGTCTTATGAGCCTTTAGAACCTTTAGAACAAGACGATAATTATCAATTTATTAGTGAACCATTTGAACCATCCGATTTTGATCCAGAAGAAATATTTTTGTCATGGTTGTTTTCTGAATGGCTCAATTATAATTCCACGGACAGGGGTAATACAGAAGAAGAAAGGAAAGAAATTCATGAATGTTCAGTATTTCTAAAGACCCCTGGAAAGTTGTATACCTTGAAACCTACTGATAAACAATCTAAATTAATTTTAAAAGCTATTGAATTTTCTAAAACCCCAGAATGGTTTTCTTCATTATCTGTGACAGAACAAGATTGGATTACACATATGAGATATAATCTTTATTATTTTCTTTCCACTATTAGTTCTTTTAATGATGAACCTTCTGGCCTTTAAAATTTAAAAGATCATATGAATAAAGTATTCCATCAGTATATATACATTTTTTATAAATAAACCTTTTTCTTGCAAGATTTGGATCCACATGATTAAAAGAATCTAATTTATATCTAAGCTTATTATTCATATATCCACATAATATATTTATAGAGTCTAATTTTTCGGACGAGTCTAATTCAACATTAAAATGTATTTCAGAATATGGAGCCGAATATGAACATATTGGCATATAATCTTTTAATGTCAAAAAAGTTTGAATTGTCTCTTTTTCTGTCCCTTGGCCTAAAGGACCAGGGGTAGCATATTTGATAAATAAACTATTAGGACAGCTTTTATCATTTAATATAAAATAATTAGTTTCAATATACATGTTTTTTACAGATTTATTTAGTTTTTCTGTGCCCAAATCTATACCCAAGATTAAATCAATACTACAAACTGCTCTCCCAACTGGACATGTACATCTATAACAGATATCTTTTTCACTAAATACCACAGGTACATTTATAATTGCGTAATAAATATCATACGATTCATTATTCCGGCAACTTGATAATGCATCAGTCCAGGTTGGTTCTAAACGGAGAGGATTTACTAATTTTTGATATTCATCTTTAAAATAAACATCAAACCATTCTAATATTTTTATTTCATCTATATGTATATTATCACATAATAAAAATAATATGTATTTCCATATATCTTGTGGTAAAAAATATCTAGTTCCTAAAAGGGCGCAACACCATTTTGTACAATAGTATTTATATTTTAGGATGGAACCAGAGGTTCCATCCGATGGATTTTGTAAACAAAATCCGTATTTTAGGTCTGCATCTATATAATCTAAAAATAAACGTTTGTGACCATGTTCTGGAGGTTTATACCATATTAATTTAGACATGTTATTAATATTTTAATTTCATCTTTAGAATCCATTTTTAGTTCGGAAACTAGCTCCAAACTAAAACTATTTTATGATTTACTCTTTTCCATTTAATATATCGCTTAAACGATGTACTAGAGTACCATAAGTTTTTGTACAAAATGTACCCATGGTTAATGAAGACCATCCTTCTCTGGCCATTCCTGCCCATTCCCCTATAAACAATATAGCTTCCTTTTCTTCTTTTGGAATTTCTTCTAAAATTTTATAACCAATCTTGAACCCGAGGAGGGATCTAAATTGGGATAAATCGTCATTATAGGAATCTTGCCACCCGTGGCCTGAATGGCCATGGGGTCCAGAGAATAATTCTTCCATTTTTTTCTTATCAAAGGTTTCTAGATCAGGATAATTGTATTTTTTTAACATTTGTTTTACTTGTTCTTTATTATTACTCTCTACAAAATAAAAGAGAAAATATGTTTCGCTTAACAAATCTTTCATTTCTTGACTAACTAGTTCTCTATATTTTGTTACGATAGATTCAATATCTTTAATAACTTTATTAATAACTGGAGTTAAAGCTCCAGGATGGGAATAACTATAATTACGCATAGTATCAATCATACTTTGCAATTCTAATCCATTTGTCCACAATTTGTCTTTACCATTAAAAGTAGGGTCTAGAGTCTTATTTTGAGCTGTAGATAAATGCATAACTAGTTCATCAATTTTTATACATCTTCCGCTAGGAAGGAGGTATAATTCGTCTATAGGAACATTTTTAATGATATCATCTAACATTAGTGTATCATCATCTTTATTATCACATAGACACCCCTGGATATTAGAGTTTTCTCTCGAATTGGCATTTTTTTGCAAATAATGTAAAACATCATTTATAAAGTATTCTTTATCTTTGGAAAAGGCTTGATTATAGATATGTAGTAAAAATAGATAAGCTACATTTTCATCGTCTTTTAGGAGATCTTTTATATCTTCTTGAGAAGGGGTAAAAATATTTTTTTTAAGATTATATACTTGTACAAGACAATCTATAAATTTTTGAAGAACTGGTTCGGAATATATTCTGGTGTATTCCTGACCATAATTAAAAGTTTTATCTAGAAATTTAGGGACATTATGTTGAGATAAACACCGTAAAGTATTTAAAACTTTTTGTCCAAATTTTGACATTACTGTTATGAAATATAGTATTTTTCGCTCTGCGAAAAATAAATCGGAATCCGAGCTAGCTCGGATTCCTAAATATAGTTTTTTAGGTTAAAAATGATAGGTTCTGGGTTCAAGTTCGACTTTAAAGCTTTAAAAATTGAAAATTATAAAATAATATTATTAAAATTATGAAAAAGATTCAGGAACCTTGTTTTTTTTATAATACTGGAGGATGTTATAATCCCGATGGTTCTCCTAAATCTGAATCTGAGTGTAAATATTTGCATGTCCAAATAAATAAACCTGTAGAAAAAGGCCAGCATTTAAGAGCCCCATGCAAATATTATCATTTGCGTGGAGAATGCAAAAATAAACTATGTTTATTTGGCCATATAGAGCTTTCATATCAAAAATGGACTTGGTACTTTCCTAACCATTTTTATCCTGGAAAAGGATATACGCATGCAGGACCTTTTAAAAAAGGCTGCAAATGGGTAAATTAACGTTAGGAATCGCTTGAGATTTCCAAGTCGAAGCCCCAGGGCTGACGTTAAATCTAAAATATAACTATACTCAATTTAAACCTCTTAGAAGGTTTAAATTAAAAAATTATAAAATTCTAATCAAGATGTAAATAATAATCAGTAAAACAATAATAATTCCTACTCCTATAGCACCTTCTATCAATAAATTTCTACCGCTTCCTGGCGACGTTGGAGGCGGAGATGAATTATAACAACTTTGTCCATTTTTAGAAGCCGGACAGCATACACTAGTATTGTTTGGATTGCCACTTCCAGGACAAATTCCTTTTTCAAAACATGCATAACATTCATCTTCACTTGGGAATAATCCTTGAGTAAATGATTGTGGACAACATTTTCCTCCAGGTTGGCAAGCCCAACCTATATTTGGATTTTTTTTACATAATTGATATGTACAAGTTGGAGATTGTAAATCTGGACACGGTTTACCATAATTAGGACCAGCAGTTTCATAAGGACCTATAGTATTATTAGGAAAATTAAATACCAAGTAACAATTATCTTTATCTTGTATACAATCTTGTATATGAGCCTCCATATAATCTGTTTTAGTTCCATCCCATGTATATACACCTTGTAAAACTACTCCTTCGTCTCCTACACAATCATAAGAACATGTATTATAACCCTTACTTGGTATTCCCTGTTGTAAAACTGTTCCTGATAGAAATACTGTTAAACATTGCTGATAATTTGGATTTGGAACTCCATTAGAAGAATAGATATAATTATCATTATCTGGATCAATACCATTTTTATTTACACCTATAGGAAAATTATAAGTTTGAGCACAAGGAAACGATCCTGTTCTATCAGAACCAAAATAAATTCCTTCCATAACTTGTGCCTGAGCATAATACGGATTCGGAACTTGAACTACATCATTTTGTAATGATAATATTCCTGAGGCTCTCATACACACGGTATTACATGTTTCTACACTTCTGTCCTTTGTAACACATTTTCCATCACAACAGGCAATAACTCCTGAACTGGTCCAGCCAGGACAATCATCGTCTTTTTGACATACACATACATTATTTTGACAGGGAGTATAATCGTGATTATAATAATTATAACCTAATGCAGTACAATCAGAATTTTGAGAACATGTTGGGGCTGGTGTTCTAGAACAATCAGCTTTAATATCCTTGATAGAATAAATAAAAGGAAGGGCAGGAGGTAAACATAATACTACAGCTAATTTTGCTGAATTGGCAGCTTGATTTATAACGTCTTGTTCTGTTGTTGCGCACTTTACATAATTAACTAATGCATTTAATTTCTGCATTTGTATGTCTGACATTCCATTTATTGGAGGTAAAGTATAATTACACCAATTACTATTACATAATCCATAATTTGGATCGCATGACGGATCAGTAAATCCAGCACAACAATCTCCAGGTATGCTACTTGTATTTCCCATTACGAAATATAAATATTTTATATTTCGTACAAGATATTTTATTATATTTTAGGTATCCAAACTAGCTTGGATACTGATTTATTTTTCGCTCTGCGAAAAATAATATTTTCTTTTATTTAATGGCAGAACCAATAGAAGATATAGCAATAATAGCAGTAGATATAATAACAACTTTAGTAAGCGAAGCAGTTGATCAAGGTTTATCAGACGAAATTATAGCTTCACTAACAGAAATACAATCCACTATATCTGATGATTTAATTACGGCTGTAAATCAAGATGGTTTAACAGTTAATGAAGCTCTAACAGACTCTTATAATGAATTATACGCAATTAATGAAGATTTAGCTAATGAATTTGCAACACAAATGGCCGAAAAAGGTGAAATACCATTTGAACCAAGTCCTGAAGAAGCTCAGGAGGCCGATTTTGAAGATACCGATCCTGATTCAGATCCTAACAAGGGAGAATCAAATACTTTAACGTGTGCAGAAGATCCTACATTACCAGAATGTATACAACAAGGCCAATCCAAATTGTCATCCTTCTTTAAATGGTTAATAGGTACATTAGGAGTAGCTGGGATAGCTGCTGTAATAGGAGCTATTATCTATTTTATTGGAGGTATAATAATATGGGTATGTAAAATTTTTAATCCGTGTCCTCCCCCGACGTCACCTCCTACTTCTCCTACCCAGGTATATACGGATTTAAACTCGCCCACGGCTTTGTCTCCTTCTTCGCCGAGTTCTCCACCAGCTTCGTCTCCGGCTCCTCAGTGTGGAGATGCCAAGTGTTTGGGAAATGCTTGTAAATCGGCCAAGGCCATGATTCAGACTATTAGAAAGTATATGCCATTTATCTTTACGCCTGTGCTGGTTTTAGGATTATTTATAATTATTTATTTTAGATCTTTTTGGGCGTTTGTAGGATTTGGTTTAGTATGGTTATTCCTAATTTTATCAAATGGTATTTTAGGAAATTTTATAGCCAGTGTGATATGCAACTTTAATGCTAGTTACTGCTTCTTTACAGGTCAAGATTTAAATTGTTAAAAATTATATATAAATATAATAATGAGTAATCTTTCAAAGAAAATAATACATGATCTCAAAACTTTTAATCCCACAGATATTCAAACTCTTTACAAATATTATAAATGTTCAGATTTATCATGCTTGGCTAAAGCTATATATAATGGAAGCCCAGTTAAAGCCAAATTACCTCCCGGAACTATATTTGATGCTATAGATCGAGATAACTATGAAAACTTTTTAGAATTTGTTAACGATCCATCTTTTGATAAAAATGCAACTAGTAATGGAATAACTCCATTAATATATATCCTGAGTCGTAATAAAAAAGTTCAAAATGAGTATATTAAAAAACTAATTGAAAAAGGAGTTGATATAAATGAATATAAAAGTGATAATTATTCTCCTTTAATATATGCCATTTCTAATAGTCTTGAACACAATAATATAGAGGTAGTAGAATTGTTGTTAAAAGCAGGGGCAAATCCAAATATAAGAAAAGAGACACAAGACCAAACCCCTTTAGAATTTGTTATTCAAAGATTTACATTCGAAATTTATGAAATGGATATAATTGAAAAAATAATAAGATTATTATTAAATTATGGAGCGCAAGTTACGTTACAATCTATTAAAGTGGCTTGTAAACTAACACCAAAATATAAGAAAACAAAATTACTAGATTTACTAATAAAAGGAAAAAATTTATCTAGTATCGATTTAACAGGTATTGATGTTGAATGTCGTGAATATATTATTACAAAATTAAAAACTCTCCTACAACCATTTTTTAAAAATTTTTCGTCAGATGAATTACAATATGTAAATGAAAACTGCGATCTAAATACTGTTAGTGGAATTTATAAATGTCTAGACATGGCAGAGAACATGTACGAGTACCATCCCTCGAATGAAAAAGCTGAAGAATTAGGAAAAAAGTATAAAGAACATCCTTATTTCCAACCTAAAAAATAATTGTTAAAAAGCTTAAAAATATATTTATAAATAGTAATGAGTATTGCTAATCGTAAATTAAATAACGATTTCGTCGCCGCTTGTGACGCTGGTAACCTTGAACAAGCAAAAATCCTTTATAATCAAGGTGCCCGAAATGTTGAAGATGGCATGTTTGCTGCCGCCAATAAAAACCATACTAACTGCGTTTACTTTTGTGTTGAGCATGGTGCTAAACATTGGGGACGCCTTTTAGAAGGTGCCTGCCGTTCTGGATCATTGGAATTGTTCCGTTATGCTATAGCCAAAGCTACGGAGCCTTTACGATCTGGAGCCCCAGGTTTAGGAGCTGGTTACACTTATCAACAAAATTTGCCTTTGGCCTGTGCTAGCGGTAATCTCCAGCTCCTCCAGGAGCTTTATCCTCTTACTACTAGTGAGTTGTATGGTTACACGAGCTTAATGACTGGGTTGGAACGTGCTTCCCAACTTGGATTCTTGGAGATTGTCAAGTACTGCTTCTCTGTTGTCAAGGTTAATAAACTTGAAGTTGGAAAGGCTCTGTCTATAGCTCATCAATATCATCAACAAGCTGTTGTGGACTATTTGAATCAACAACTTGCTTCTGGTAACTTTTAAAAACTTTTTATATTTTTCACAAAATATAAAAATTAGATTAAATGGTTTGTTATTATATACACTATCGTTATAATAGGAGGAGTCATTAATAATAATGTAAAACCAGTAATCATGATACAATTAAAATAATCGGGTTTAACGTCTCTTTCGAGACGTCGATAATTCGCGCTAGCGCGAATTAGAGCTTTAAACTCGCTATTAAAAGTTGATCCTAAACTAACACAACTAACCTCATTGGAATCCATTATTAGTTTTAATCTATTTTTAAAAATAGATTAAAAACTTGCCAAAATATAATGACTGCTACAAAAAAATTAGCAAAAAAAGATTTATCCACATTTTCTGAATCTGATTTGAATACTCTTTTTTCTTATTATAAAATTCCTATAGCTTTACCTCAAAAACAAAAGATAAATTTGTTAATTCATCATCTTTACTTTTCGGAGAAAAGCTCTAAAGTGTACTCTAAGAAAAAAGCTAGTTTACCTGAAGGAACTATATGGGATGCTATAAAACAAGATAATTACGAAAACTTTTTGGAATTTGTTAATGATCCATCGTTTGATAAAAATGTTATTTATAACAGATTTACATTATTAACATTTATTTTAGGTGCAAATGTGGAACATAAAGATAAATATATTGAAAAATTAATTGATAAAGGTGTGGATGTAAATAAACCTGATAATTATGGAAATTTTCCTTTACCAACTGCTGTTATACAAAACAATATTAAATATAATTTATTAACAACGATTGAGCTATTATTGAAAGCTGGAGCAGATCCCAATACAATATTAAAGTATACTCCTCGGTCTGTGGAAACATACCCAATAGAGTATGTATTAAGTTCTGCTACAGTTAATTCACATGCATCTATATATTTACAAACTATACTTAAATTGTTATTAGATTATGGAGCAAAAATAACTCCAAATGCTGTTGCTATAGCTTGCAACAATTTTAAAGTATCTCAAGATACTAGTCTATTAGATATTTTAATAGATTACAAGTTATCTGATATAAATTTAACTGGTATACCAGACGACAAGTGTCATAACTATATTCTTGAAAAATTGAAATTAAAATTAGATCCATATTTTGAAGTCTTTTCTAATGACGAAGTAGAATACTTGAAATCAGAATGTGATTTGAATACCGTTAAAGGAATTTATAAATGTATAGACATGGCGGAGAACATGTATGAATATCATCCTTTGAATGAAAACGCTGAAGAATTAGGGAAAAAGTATAAAGATCATTCTTATTTTCAAAAGAAAGCTAGTTTTTCCGGCGAGCCGGAAAAACGCTCACGAGCTTCCCTCGGAAGCGAATTTAAAGCTAGTTTACCTGAAGGTACTATATGGGATGCTATAGCACGAGATAATTACGAAAATTTTTTAGAATTTGTCAATGATTCATCGTTTGATAAAAACTCTATGTTCAACGGTTTAACACTATTAACATTTACTTTATTAAATAGTGAATATATGAAACATACAGATAAATATATTGAAAAATTAATTGAAAAAGGTGTAGATGTAAATAAACCTGATAAGAATGGAAATTTTCCTTTACCCACTGCTGTTATGCAAAGCAATATTAAATATAATTTATTAACAACGATTGAGCTATTATTAAAAGCTGGAGCTGATCCTAATAAAAAATTCAAGTATTATATTTTGTTTCCGAATGAAACATATCCAATAGATTATATAACAAGTGCTGCAGCAGTGTCTCCCAATAAATTTGAATATTTACAAACTATACTTAAATTGTTATTAGATTATGGAGCAAAAATAACTCCAAATGTTGTTGAAACAGCTTGTACAAAGTTTAAAGAATATCAAGATACAACATTATTAGATATTTTAATAGATGCTCCTAAAAGTGGAAATTTATCTAGCATTGATCTGCCAAGTATAAATGATAACTGGGGGCGACCTGCTGTAAAATGTCATAACTATATTCTTACAAAATTGAAATCTCGTCTAGATCCATATTTTGATTTCTTTTCTCCTAGAGAAGTAGAATACTTGAAAACAGAATGTGATCTAAATACTGTTAAAGGAATTTACAAATGTCTAGACATGGCAGAAAATATGTATAAGTACCATCCATTGAATGAAAAAGCTGAAGAATTAGGAAAAAAGTACCAGGAGCATCCTTATTACCAACCTAAAAAATAGAATTAATATTTTGAAAATATTAATTAAAACTTTACGATATTTAATGGCTAATAAACTAGCTAAAAAAGATTTATCCACATTTTCTGAATCAGATCTGAATACTCTTTATTCTTATTATAAAATCCCTCCTGCTTTACCAAAGAAACAAAAGATAAATGCTTTAATTCATCATATTTATTCTCCCTCTAGAGGGAGCGCTAAAAAAGCTAGTTTACCTCCTGGAACTATATGGGATGCTATACAACAAGATAAATATCAAAATTTTTTAGAATTTGTTAATGATCCATCGTTTGATAAAGATGTAATTAATAATGGTTTTACATTATTGACATTTGTTTTAAGTAAAAAAAGAAAAGATATAAATAAATATGTTGAAAAATTAATTGAAAAAGGTGTTGATGTAAATAAATCTGATAATTCTGTATATACTCCTATAATAATGGCCATTCTAGAGAATGACAATGATTATAATATATTACCAACGGTGAAATTATTATTAAAAGCTGGAGCAAATCCAAATGCTAATGAAAAAATATATCGTTCAGCTCCAGTTAGATATGCTATAGATTATGCAGTTCAAAAAGCTCATCCTAACTCTATCGAATCTTCATCTTTACGATACATACCTCAATTATTATTAGATTATGGAGCAAAAGTTACACCTAGATCTGTTGACGTATCTTGTATGTATTTTGAACAAAAACAAAATACAAAAATGTTGGATTTATTAATAGATTATAATTTATCTGATATAAATTTAACAACTATTAACGACAAGTGTCGTAACTATATTCTTGAAAAATTAAAATCTCGCCTACAACCATATTTTGAGGTATTTTCTCCTAGAGAAGTAGAATACTTGAAAACAGAATGTGATTTGAATACTATTAAAGGAATTTACAAATGTCTAGACATGGCGGAAAACATGTATAAGTATCATCCATTGAATGAAAACGCTGAAGAATTAGGAAAAAAATATAAAGAACATTCCTATTTCCAACCCAAAAAAGCTAGTTTACCTGAAGGTACTATATGGGATGCTATAAAACAAGATAACTATAAAAACTTTTTAGAATTTGTCAATGATCCATCTTTTGATAAAAATGTAATGATGGATGATTTTACATTATTAACTTTTATTCTAGCTCCAAAACCAGGAGGATCATATTATAAAAATACATATAACTTTATTGAAAAATTAATAGAAAAAGGTATTGGCGTAAATAAACAAGATCATTATTATCCTTTAATGGTCGCTATTATGAATAATAATGCTCTTAATGATAATACAAATATTGTAGAATTATTATTAAAAGCTGGTGCAGATCCAAATATTAGAGGAGGACACAAACCTTCTAACGAATTGTTAGATGGAACAGCACTAGAATTTGCTATTTATAGATCTGTAGCAGAGTCATCATTTACTTGGCCGATAGTAAAAATATTACTAGATTATGGTGCTAAAATTACTCCTAAAGCTCTTGAAATGGCTTGTAATCATTATATTTCTAATAAAAAAAACCCAATAGGATTAGACTTATTAATAAATGTCTCTTCAACTGATAATGAGTTGCCAGATTATATTCCAACATTTTCCGACAAATTCTTTGATAGTATTAAAACAAAATGTCATGAATATATTATTACAAAATTGAAATCTCGTCTAGATCCATATTTTGAGGTATTTTCTTCTGGAGAAGTAGAATATCTAAAAACAGAATGCGATTTAAATACTCTCAAAGGAATCTACAAATGTATAGACATGGCGGAGAACATGTATAAATACCATCCATTGAATGAAAAAGCTGAAGAATTAGGAAAAAAATATAAAGATCATTCTTATTTCCAACCCAAAAAATAGAATTAATATTTTGAAAATATTAATTAAAACTTTAAACTCTTAATTTACCCAAGTATCCGCTATATTTCCTCATTATTTTATTAATCTCATTTCTCTCTTTTGCCAGTTTCTCATACAATTCTTCAATAGTATTTTCAGTTTCTGTAATTAATCTTTCTATATTAAACCTTATACTATCTTTTTTATCCACAGATTCCAATTTTAACTTGCCCAATTTATCCAAAGCTTCAGTATTTTTAATAATGTCTCTATGTGTATTAAATGAACTCTTATTAATATTATACAACTTTTCCTTAATCTGTTTTCTCATTTCTTCCAAAGAATTTATCACCATTTCTGATGATAATTCATTAAATTCTTCTTCCTGTCGAACTATATCTGCTACTATTTCCGTTAAAACAGATTGAAAGATATCCTGTTTACAAGATACAAAGTACAATATATTAAATACAGGATATACACTTCCTACTTCTAATACAGAATTAGAGGAAGAATAGTTAAAGTAAACGTCATTATATAATATAGCCGATGTTAACTTCTCTGTCGAGAGGTTGCCGTTTCCTGGCTGTGCCAGGAAACTAACTTTCAGACATATATTAGTATCAGTTAAACAGCATATTCCAGGAATGTATCCTGGTCCTCCGATACCTTTTATTTTGCTCCATTCGCTAGTTTTTATATTGTTCAAAAATGTTTCTTGAAGCAGAGCTCCAGAGACCTTTGGTTCTTGAGGATTTATTATCTTACTTTTTTTTGAACTCTTTACTGATGCTGCTCCGCTGGTTAAATTTATTGACGTTTTAGAACGAGATAAAGGTTTGGGGACTAGATTTAGGTCAAAATTGTTTTCTACTAGATCTTTGTACTTTTCAGTTACTGACATGTTAATGGTATTGGGAATATTTAGCATAAACGGTATGCTAGAAGAGACCAAAATAAATCGAACTTTATCATTATCTTCTGTATATAATTTTATTCGTTTATAACCTTTATCATTTATATTATATATCAATTTGTTCAAATCCATTATACTCTACTTTTATATTTTTAAACTAGACAGAGTTCGAGGAATCTAGCTGAGCTAGATTCTGAGTGGTTCTATAAAGTTTAAAAAAGTTAATAATGCGGTATGTCATTAATAAATTTGACTCCCATATAATTCATATCGTCTATTTTTACTAATAAATAATAAGGAGGTTCTGATTCAATGGAAGCCAATGGATAATGATTGTTTTTAGCATAAACATCTGGGATATCAAATCCTAAATCTATATCGTCGCAATCAGGATCAAGTTTCTTTGTATGCAACCAAGACAAATATTTATTCCAAGTACGTGTTTTACTTTTTTTGAAAGTCGACGAGAAACTAATATATAATAAATTCATAAAAGCTATTAATATATCATCAATATTAAGAAGTATACATTCTGAAATTAATGGTCTTTTTTCTGGTAAATTTGTATTAAACTTGTATCCATAAATATCATAATCTTTTAAAGTACAAAATATTGATTTCTTTATATCAAAATGAAATGAATTACCCTTATGTTTAAAATACATTAAAGCATATTCTCCATCAGGAGTTTTAATAATGTCTCCGATTGATATATCTATTCCAGAACTATTACGATAATTATATATAGTTTTTGTTTTACCAAATATACATTTTGAAGAAAATACCATTAAAATTTATAATATATATTATTATAAATTCAGATTTTTCAATTCGTTTGGAACTTGGCTATAACCCTTAAATTCAAATTTTAGAGTTATTTTTTAGGTTGGAAAAAAGGATGGGATTTATACTGTTGAGCTTTATTCGTTTCAAACTCTTCTCCAGGTTTATATTTTATCATTTCTTGAGCTACATATAAACATTTCTGTAAATGTTTTATATTGTCTACTTCCATAGTTTCCTTCTTAAAATACGATTCTTTAGGACATTTTTCTTCAAAGCGTACTTTTTCAATCTTGTTAAACTTAAAAGTTATATCATTAATCTTTTTCTCCAAATTTGGAACCACATATTTATAAAATGGTAATAAATCTTGAATTTCAATGTTATTGATATCTGCTCCTGCATTGATCAAATCAATAATATTTTGAATAAAAATCTTTCTAGATCTACTATCACTATTCTTCATTCCATTAATATTAATACTTAGTGGTGTTTCTCCTTTGTTATTCACAATATTAGGATTCGTTCCTTGATATAAGCAAGCTTTCAGGATTCTATTATCAAATGCTAAATGTAAAATAGTATTGCCATCATTATTCTGGATATTGAGGTCAGTATACTTGATAAGTTTCTTTATAGCTTCTATACTAGGTTTTTCATTAATAAACGTAGTATCTGTTTCACACGATAACAATGCTGTATTACCGCTATTGGTTTTTAAATTAAAATCAAGTTTATCTTTATATTTCATTAAAGTTTCAAAATTTTTATCTTGAGGATCAAGTAGACTAAATGCAGCAGTAATCATTAATACTGTTACTCCATCTTTATCTTGATGATTAATATTTGCTCCATATTCGATCAACATTTCAAATATTTTGTTGTCACCATGTGATCCAGCAGCTTTAAATAGAGCTGTCCTTCCATCATTATCCTCTGCTTCTAAATCTAGTTTGCCTGTAGAATGTAATAGTTCAATTATTTCTTTAGTTTCCCCATGATATCTCCAACTATTTTCTAAAAGATATATTAAAAAAGGCTCTCCGTGACTTTTAGCATTAATATCAACTCCATTTTCTATCAAGAGTTTAATAGTATCAACATTCTCAGCATCAAATAGTAATTCAGCTTTTTCATCAGAAGATGCATCTTTCAAAAAATAAAGGATCAAATCTTTTTTATTTGTCATTATAGCTATACGAGATAAATGATAAGATCCTTTCCACTCAAAACTATGCAAATGTAAATCTATATCTGGATACTTGTTCTTTAACTTTTCTATCATTTCTACTGGATTTTTAACTATATTTCCCCATAACCCCATTCCAGAAAATCTAATGATTAAATCAATCATATCATATGTTTCTTCTGGGTAATTCAAATGGTCTAGTACTCTGTTAAATAACATATTTAATTCATCTATATTTAATTTTTTATGTTCATAATGTGAAGTGGGTCGTATAGTCAATATTAGACTAATATTCATATCTTTATCCAACACTATTTTATCACCATTTAATGCTAACTTGTGTGCTTGATGAGGATATTTTTTTTCTCTTTTACTAGATATTCTAACCATTCTGATTTTAAATTTGGTTCCAGATGCTTCGCATCCGAGAGTTGAACTGTTTTGAAAATTTCATACCCTTCTTCAGGATCGTTAAAACCACTTCCGTCGCTTTTTGGATTCGCTACAGAATCACAAATCTTTTTAAAAGCTTCAAAATCTTGTTTCTCAATAGCTTCCATTAAACCTGATGGTAATTTTGCTCCTTTGCGAGAAAAGAGATAGATTTTAGATATTAAATCATCAAGATTATCGACTTTATAATAATTGTAAAGTGTTTGCAAATCTTTTTTCGAAAATGTTTGTAAATCTTTTTTAATCTTGTCAGTTTTCATTATTAATGATAAAGGTAAAAAAATTTCGATTAAATTTTAGTTTCTCTCGATCGTTTTTTCGAGTTTAGCTCAAAAAAACTAAAATTAAAGAAATGAGTAATTAAATATTATATGCGTTTGAAATTAAAAAATTTCAAAAAATATCTCAATAAAGAAATAGAGTTACCCGATAAAGGTCTATTATTACTCTCTGGTGATAGTGGAGCTGGTAAATCTTCTATTATTAAAGCTATTTTATATGCTTTATTTGGTCAGATTAAATCTCCTTATTCATTTGGTACAAATACGTGCTCAGTAACATTAGAATATCTAGATTTAACTATTATTAGGACAAGTAGTCCAAATACATTACAGGTTATAAAAGATGGAGAGACATTTGAAAAAACAGCTGCTCAAGGAGTTATAGATGATGTTCTTAAACAAGATTATCAACGATTCATGTTAGCTAGTTATATTCCTCAAAAAAATAATTCAAGTATATTATCATTAACTCCTACAGATCAATTATCATTAATCCAGCTTTTATCCTTTAGTAATGATGAATATTCTAATAAAGAAATTCTTAAAAAAATTATGAAAACTAAAAGTGATGAATTATATGATCAACAAACAAAAACAGATTATTTACAACAACGTTATGATAATTTGGCTCAAAACTTTGAATCGGTCGATTTCCCTCTTGAAATAGAAAACAACGAAGAAGATACAATAAATAATTATAAACAAACTATGAAAGAGTTTACGACAAAAATAGTTTCTCTAAATAATGAAAGAAAACGAATAAATATAGAAATACAAAATAGGATTAATTTAGAACATCGTATGACTCTTAAAACAGAAAAGAAAGAAATGTATGAAGGAATGTTAGAAGAAAAAAAAGAAGAGTTAAAAATAGTAAAGACCAAGTTGGAAAAGATTCCTGCAAATTTGGATAAAGAATTGGAAATAATTAAAAATAATATAGAATACAATAATTTGTTAATAAGATTAAAAGAATTAGATGAAGAATATTCTGAAATGTTAATAAACAAAAATACTCTAAATAAAGACAAAGATACTTTATGGCCAAATCAAGATAAAGAAAAATCTGAATTAAATTTAGAATACTTGAAACAAGGCTTTCTTAATTACACATATTTAGAAAAAATTAATACTAGTTTGGGATTAAAACTGACCCCCAAAGATTCATTTGGGGGTCTACCAGAAATGAAAAAATATATTAAAACAGAATTGCAAACTGTAAATTCGTCTATAAAACAAGAAACTGAAAACAAGATCCTTTATTCTAAACAAAAAGAAGATGAAAAACATATTCGGACGTGTCCAGGCTGTGGAATACATCTTAAAATTGACTCTGGTAAACTAGTACAAGGAGAAAAAATAGATACCAAGATTTTAGACAATCTAATTAAAAAGAATATTTTCGTTCTTAAAGAGTTGGAAGCAAAACTAATAAAACTAAAAGAGGCTCATGATTTAATTGGAGATGCTGATGATAAGAATATTAATAATGATTATCAAGAAATTATATATCTAGAGGAATATATAATGGATAATGATGAAAGAGAAAAAGATATTAATAAAAATTTAAATATTTGCGAATCAAATTTGCAAAAAATAGATGAAAAGAGGATTAAATTAAAAACAAATTTAGATTTAAAAAAGGTTATTAATCCTAAATCAACATCTGAATTAAATAAAAAATATAATGAATTGGAATTATTGTCATCTCAAATGAAATCGTTAAAAAAAGATCATGAAAATATAATAAGAAAATGTAAAGAATTGGAAAAAAATATAAATACTCTAAATGAAGAAATTGATGAAATTAACAATACTATAGTTAAAGAAAATCAAGAAGAAATGTTAGAAAATATAGAACAAGAACTTGAGGACATAGAAAGAGAATATAAAGAGTATAAAGAGCTTGAAACTAATGTGGATAAATATTTAGAGTACAAAAATAAAGAAGATAATCTAATAAATTTGCAGGAAGAGTTGGATGAAGAATATGAAAAATTAAAGATACTAGATTTAGAGTACAAGGGTTTTGTAAAATTAAAGGAAAAATATTTAAAAGCTGAAATAATGTCATTAAATGTGACTTTACATAACATTAATCAACATACAGAATACTTTTTGGACAAGTTTTTTATTATAAATAAGCTTTCTGCAACATTAAATATATCAGGCGAAGATGATAAATTAAAAGTAGGAACTAGAATTACATATTTGGGAAATGATTATGACAAGATTTCAGAACTTTCTGGAGGAGAATTTGATAGATGTACTTTGGCCAGCGTATGTGGTATAAATACTTTATTAAGTTCACCTATTTTAATTCTTGATGAATCTTTATCAGCTTTAAATTCAGCCATAAATACAGATATTATAAGTTTTCTAAAAGAATTGGCCTATAATAAATTAATTATAGTTTGTTCACATGAAGCTGTAAGAGGCATTTTTGACGATATAAAGGAAATTAGTTAAGATACAAATTCTAAAAACTGTGCGGCTAAAGCCGCCCTATTTTTTAGAATTTGCGTAATGAGAATTCTAAAAAACTTGTCGTTTACGCTCAGTTTTTCTGGCAATGCCAGAAAAACTGTGCGGCTAAAGCCGCCCTATTTTTTAGAATTCGCGTAATGCGAATTCTAAAAAATTGAATTTATAAAAATACTTTATAAATTCTTATTATGTCTACTATGGAAACTATTTCATCTAATATTATCAAATATGTTCATCAACAAGTGAATCAAAATTTACTTCCAGCCATCTCGGACAAGTATAACATTCCATTGGAAGAGTTGATTGAATTGTCAAGATCTGATGTGGTTAATATTAAAGCCGTTCCTAAAACTCCCATTAAAACTCCGGTTTCAACTGATGTTAAAAAGCCTATTAGTAGGTCTAGACACATGACTGAAAAAGATGTTGTAATGCTTTTTAAGAAAATTGAAGAGTGTCGAGAACAAAACAAGTTTTATAATGTTACTACTGGAAGACCATTGGTTGATAGTAAGAGCAACAGAAGCAAACTAAAGTTTTTTGATAAATTCAATGTTGCTGGTCAGGAAGGAGAAGATAAATTAGAATTGGCTCTTGAAGTTTTGGAAAAAAAGGCTTTGGAACCTGTGAAAACCCAAGAAGTTAAAAAAGAAGCTCCAAAAACAGTTATTAAAGCTACTCCAAAAAAAGTTAGTCCCCCTCCCCCACCTTCTGCAGAAAGCGACGATGAAGATCAACCTCAGTCTGGAGGAGATAAGGAAGAAGGAGAGGATGGAGTTGAATCTGCTCCTCCGTCGGAAGATGGAGCAGATGAAGAGAATGTTCAAGAAGAAGAAAATAACCCTCCCCTAGAAGAAGACGAAGCAAATACAGAAACACCTGAACCAGAGGCTCCTGAAGAGCCAGAACCTCCTAAAATAGTTCCTAAAACCCCTACTGCCGTTCCCGTGACACCTAAAAAGCCAGTTGTTTCTACTCCTAAAAAACCATCCGTCAAGGAACCAGAGGTCCCTGAAGAAAAAGAGCCAGAACCTCCTAAACCCCCTAAAAAACCTATTGTAAGTGAAACCAAAGTAGCTCCTAAAAAACCATCAGTAGAAATTAAAGAAGAACCCGAACCTCCTAAAGTAGCCCCTAAAAAATCTGTTCTAAGCGAAGCCAAGGTAGTTAAGCCGACAGTAAAGGAACCTGAACCAGAGGTTCCGGAAGAAAACGAGCCCGAACCTCCTAAAGTAGCCCCTAAAAAATCTGTTCTAAGCGAAGCCAAGGTAGTTAAGCCGACAGTCAAGGAACCTGAACCAGAGGCTCCGGAAGAAAACGAGCCCGAACCTCCTAAAGTAGCTCCTAAAAAACCTGTCGCACCAACAGTCCCCAAGGCAGTCCCTAAAAAACCTACCGTCGTCCCAACGGTCAAGGAACCTGAAACTTCTGGTCCTGAGGACCAGGGAGGAGAAGATATGAATAATGTAGCAGAATTGTCAGATAAAGTAGAAGGAGAAACTACAACACTTAAAATTAGATTTAATAAAGGTATTCAAAAGTTTTGGGATGAGGCTACGGGATTTGTTGTAAAGAGAGTTAATAATGGCAATGTTATTGTCGGAAAAACTGACAATGAAAACAAAATTGTAAATTTATCTGATAAAGATATTAAAATTTGCGAAAAAAATGGTTGGAAATATGAAAAACATTAAATCATAAAGTTTTTTACTATTTTTAAAAATAGTAAAAATTGTTTAAAGCTAGCTGCAGGTAAAACGCTCACTATCTACTTCTCTATAAAGCGAATTATTGACGTCTAGAAAGAGACGTTAATACTGATTCTGATCTTGATAATGCATCATTAACTCTTGCGTTTCTTGATCTATTTCTGTAACAATTTCATTTCCTTTAACATGATTATTAAAATCATTAATAAAATCTGTATATTCAGGACTAATATGACCATTTCTTTCTTCTGGCGCCATGGCTTTATTTATATCTATTAAACCTTCATATAGAGCTTTAATAAATAATGTGAAAACAGGAGGAATATCAACATCGGCATCTTCAGCTTGATGATATATTTTTAATAATTGTTCAAGAGGAATCTTTTTTCTAGTAATTGGATCAAATGGATATTTAGGATTGTTAAGATTATTCTTTTTTTGTGTCAGGCCAGCTTCAAAATGTTGAAGTAAATTTGATAATCTATAACATTGATTAAAGTATTCATTATTCTTGATGTATTCTTTAGGAGGAATATCACACCAATCTTCATACATTAATATTGGTTCAAAATCTTTTGAACCGTCAGGACATATCCTTTTCATCTCTTCGCATTTTTTATTTGAGATTAACTTTAATTGTTTATTGATGAGACCCAATTGATCTTTATTAAGAGTTAATAATAAATTATCTTTAATATCATTTATTTCAATACTAGTAATAGTATCTAAAGATGTTATTAATGGAATTAGACTAGTTAAACTAGTTGCTAGTATACTTGTTTGATTATTACTATTTTTAATTTTGTATATTTTATACATTATTCATTCCAAATATAGTTTTTGTTCTACAAAAACTATCGGAACCGATCTAGTTCGGAGCCTTTATATAGTATTTTTTATTAAAAATAGATCAGCTCCAAGCTAGTTTGGAGCCTTTATATAGTTTTTGTAGAACAAAAACGATCAGCTCCAAGCTATTTTTTCTTTTGGTAATAAGGATGGTATTCATATTTGCGTTCCAACTCTTTAATCTTTTTTCCTTCAGGACGTAATTTAACCATATTTTTAGCTATTATAACACATCTAGACATTTTTTCATAATGCTCTTTATCAAAATTTTTAAACGATCTTAAACACTCTTTATTAATCACATCTTTTTCCTGAGGAGTCAATTGAGTTATATACTTGTCTAATTCTAGACGTAGAAGTTTCATTTTGATTTGATAAAAAGTTTTTAAATTCTCTTGATTTAAGCCGTCAGGAGGAGCTCCTATAGATATTAAATAATCTCTTTTAGGAAAGTCATGAAAATTACTTGGTAAAACTCCATTTCCATCTTTATTAATATGATTAAAGTTGGCTCCATGTCTTATCAATATTTGATAAATATATAATTCAAAGTTAGTGAATAAAACATTATTACCAGTATTATCGACAGAATTAATATCCATACCATAATTTAACAACAGTTCTAATATTTTGCTAAAATATTTTTTGTTATCATTAATAAAAAATAATGAAGGTGATCCTTCATTATCTTTTTTATTTGGGTCAGCTCCATTTTCTAATAAAATGGTAATAAATTGTATAACGTTTTCAAACTTGTCATATTCTTCATTATTAACTGCAATCATTAACGGAGTTAACAAATCATTATTCTGATCATTAACCATCCTCTGGTCTTGGTTTAATATCAATTCTAAAATTTCAATAGAGTACTTGTTTATTTTATTTCTTGCCAGATCGTGAATAATTGAATCGCCCTCATTATCAGATAATTTCACGTCAGCTCCTGCGGCAATTAGTATTTTGATCTTTTTAACAGTATTAAAAGTTGGTCCTTTAAAATTTAAATCATATTTTATACAATACATTAATGCTGTTTTTTTATGAATATTTTGTATATTGACCTTGGCTCCTTTATTAATTAATAAAGATACAATGTCAGCTGGAACGTCATTATTTTGACAAGCAAACATGAGTGCTGTGCTTCCTCCTGGATTAGCTGTAGTTGCGTCATTTATTTTGGCTCCTTGAGCCAACAAGTTGTTAATAATATTTGTAAATTGGGATACATTGTCTTTACTCATGTATTCTAAAAATAACATTAAATATGTTTTGCCATCAGTGGTTTGTTTTATGTTAGGATCTTTAATTTTTCCAGCTAGAGCTTCGATTATTTCTGAGTAATCATATTGATCTTCGAATATATATTCGAATACGGTTCCTTCTTCATAAAATATGTTTAAATCAATATCAGGTCGATTTAATAAATAAATTATTGTTTTGTCATCATTATTGTGCGTCATAAAATAAATTAAGAGAGGCATTCCGTCTATTAACGAATTAACATTTATATTAAATTTTTCTATATAACTGGTTAAAAATTTATATTTATTATTACTTTTCAACAATAATTTTATAACAGATTCGTCATAACCTTCATTTAAAGGTATAAATTCTAATAACTCTTTAAATTTGTTAATATCATTCGTATTTATATAATTTTTTAATTTTGATTTCATATCAGTTGACATGTTAGCGTTTTTCTTAAAAACTTGAACGTTAGATTTAGCGTTTTTTTCAAAGTTAAAAGACGAGTTATAAATATGTTCTGCTAATTCATCTAAATTAGAAACTTTATAATATTTGACTAATATTTCTAAATCTTGAACTGAAAATGTTTCCAAATCCTGTTTAATTAAATCTAGATTTAAATCAGTCATTATCAAGTATAAATAAATTATTTTATTTATATAGTTTAGTCTTTTAGTTTTTTAATTTCACCTATTCCTATAGTTCCTGTGATAGAGCGTAATATAATAGTCATTCCAGTATATACATTACATTCAAAACGTAATCGTAACCAACATAAAACTGTATCTCCAAATCTTATTATACGTTGTTTAGAATGTATTATTTCAAATTCTATTTCTACTGTTCCTATATAGGCAGTTCCGACAAATCCAACTGTTATAATACCTGAATAATCAGATTTAAATTCTACTAGAATTTCTTTCCTTGGGACTGTTATTTCTTCTTTATCATTAATAATATTGGTATCGCCAATCATTTGCATTAATCCTCCTCCCTTGTACCAATCTGGTAATCCTATGGGGTCAATAATACCTATTCCGTTTAATGCTGAGATTGGTACTACTTTTATATTAATTGGTTGAAAGCCAATTTCAATACATTTTTGTTTAATTTCTCGTAGTCTTTCAAAACATATATTTTTATTCCAATCTATCAAGTCCATTTTATTTGCAACTAGTATTACTCTTGAAGCTCCTGCTCCATAACACAATTTAATATGTTCTATTAACATTCCTCCTTCTAATCCGGCCCTCCATTCTTTATCATGCATACTTATAATAACTAATATTACATCGACTCCAGAGGATATACCTTCTATCATACTTCTAACATATGTACGATGGCCAGGAGTATCTATTAAACGAAATTGTTTATTTTCATAATTAAAATCAATGCTATTATATTCATGAGTTTTTCCACGTAATTGTTCTTCTTCAAACACATCTAGGATTCTACTATGAGCCCATTTGATCATACCATCTTGTTCAGCTTTTTGTTTTATTTTTTCAAAATCTCTTTCATCAATATATTTACATTTTAATAAAATTTGGCCGCATAGTGTACTTTTTCCAGAATCAACATGCCCTACTGTGACAAAACGAATCATATATTTTATAATTTTAATTTTAAGCTCGGTTAAAGTTCAGTTTAATACCAATTATAATTATACTTCCAATAACGATGGTGCCAAGGGTTTTTAGGTTTGTTACATTTACAATCCGGGCCAGAACAACAAGAACACATGGTGATTGGGCAGAAACCGTGAGTACTAGTACAACCAGCAGCATCTGTCAAAGATTTGGATTCAGGAGGTAAAGAAAATACTTTTCCGACATAGGTCATGTTATTATTTCTGTCAATGGGAGAAATGTAAAAAGATGGTTTTACTGTTCCATCCCATGGGGTTTGACTAATATGAGGAGCCATTACGACAGGAGCTATAGTTTTATAACCACTTATAGTGGATCTAACATCTCTATCTAGAGAGGGACAAAAATTTTCTACGTTATGGACATATTCAACATAATCTTGCATTAAATATTATCAAGACTTTTTATTTACTTTTGAATATTTGTTATGATAAAGATTTTTTACTTTTGAATATTTGTTATGATAAAGATTTTTACTTTTAATATTAAAGACTTTTTATTTACTTTTGAATATTTGTTATGATAAAGATTTTTACTTTTAATATTAAAGACTTTTTATTTACTTTAAGAATATTTGTTATGAATATAATGAATTTTTTTAGAAAAAAGAATCCTGTGCCCGAACCAAAGCTTCCCGACACTCTTCCTATCCATCCTCCCAAATCTAATGAATTATTAGGAACTTTTGTATCTACTGGGGCTATAGGGACTAGTGGAACAGAATCTTTTCCAGTTAAAAATTCGAACGAAGTATCTATTCCAATGGATAATGCTCCATTACCTCCTTCTGGACAGGATGATATAAACGGTATATTTTTTAGTCCTAGACCAGAAGAGCCTCCTAAAGAGCAACCTAGAGTATCTGATTATATAGATAGTTTGTGTGTTAGCAAAATGGAATTATATGTACAACAATATATGGCAAAATTAGAATTGACAATTTTAAAATGGATAAATGAATTATTAAACGATACAGAACAATTGGGAAACTCATATAGAGAATTAGGACAACATTCTAATCAATTACCATTAAATCTTGATAATTTCCAGTTATTTTTATTGAGAGAAAAAATAGAAGAATTAATAGTAAAAATTAACAAGAGTAAATTTGTAAATATAAAATATATATGTATTCCCCAACCTAATAGTGTTATGGGATTTTGGGGTGGAGACAATTATTTATTAATGACTCTTGATATTAATACTTTAATAACTAATGTTAATCATAGAGGAATTAACATGGTATAATGTTTTTCAGAGACATTTTAACCCGATTAAACCTCTATAAAATTCATTCTAAATTAGCATATCGTCTAGTCCATTGTCTAGCAACATCATTATATTTTTCTCTATCAAAAACATATAAATCTGCTATAGGAGTTACTAATGGATCATCAGGATTTGGATCGTCCAGTAAACTACATATGGATAATAATACTTTTGATATAGTTAATGCTGGGCTCCACTGTTCTTTTAATATATCTAAACATATAGTTCCATCTCCTGCAATATTGGGATGAAAAATTTTGGTTAAAAATTTTATATTTGGGGCCTTGTATGGATAATCTGGAGGAAATTTTATTTCTAAAAAAAATAAACCTTGTTCGTAAACTGAATCTTGAGGACCAGCAAGAGTTGCTCTCCATATACTTATATTATCATCTTTAGGGCCTGCGGAACATCCTGGAGGAGGATCTTTTAAAAAATCTGCTAATTCTTTTTGTATTCTCTTTATTGACATTAATTAAAGTAAATAATTACCTAAATATTTTTAAAAATATTTAATTAAAATTAAATCGGTTTCGAACCAGTTCGAAACCTAAATTATTTTAATTTAAAATATTTAATTAAAATAATGAGTGTTGGAATAACTATAGTCCAAATTTTTATATGTCTTGGTGCCTTAATAACTGTTGGTGTTCTACAAAGCATGGCTGCCGCACAGATTAGATCTTCCTCAAAATATCAAACTATCCCATCTGTACAACAAGCCTTTAATTATCTAGTAGGGGGCGCAGCATTAGCCTTTATTTCTGTATTTATAGCCCTTGGAATAATGATAGCCATCTTTAAAAATCGTGACTCATTGGCTGAGCACATGTCAAAATTAGTTTATGCTGGCATAATCATAATTGGAGCACTATTATTGACCTCGGGAGCATTAGGAATTAGAGCTGCTATTACTTTACAATGTTATCTTCCTACTACAGGTTCTGATGAGATCTCTACTGCTTGGAATTATTCTACTGCTACATCATTAGTTGGTATTTTAGGAGTATTTATAACGTTAATAGTTCAATTCTTTGTTCAGACAGATTGTGGAAGCATTCGATTTCAATCTCCTGTAACATTTGGAGCTACTACTACGCCCGTTGTAGACACCACTAAAACTGTAAAAGCTGAAATGAAAAGCTTAGAACACTTGTATTATTAACGGCGGGTACCGATAATTCGTGGCTAGCCGTGAAATAGAGGACGATAAACCAATGTTAACATAGTTTTCTTTAAAACCAATCATACAATTTTAAAGAAAATCTTTTTTTTAATCTTTGTTTTTAATAATGACTTTAGTTTCTCCAAAACTAGGTTCCTTTCAGGAGACTCAATTTTGGTTAAATGATCCTTTAATATTAATTAGACCAAACCAAATTACACAAATTTTACCAAATGGAAATATGAATAAAGAAGAAAAATTTAATGCAATAACAAGATTATTAATTCTAGCTAGTTTATTATTGCTTATCTTAGGTTATGATGATTGGTATATCATTCTAATATTAGGACTAATCATTATAATTTTTATTTACAAATCATCCAGAGAACATTTTACAGTTCCTGGAGGTCGTCCTCCAAAATACGAGCCTTGTGGAGAGTGTAATGGCATAGATCCTCAAACAGATCAAATTAATAGAGCATATGAATTAACCCCAGGGATCCAATTTAATCATGATAATGAAGCTAAAAGAAGTTATATGAATACTAAATATGAATTAACCCCATTAAGAGATGAACCTGGATTCAAGGATATTTGGCGTAACGAAGATAATATTGGAGATGATCATGGGTTTTCAATGGTTCCAGATCCTGTTACTGTATTTCCAGAAGCGGGAGAAGACGGTACAAATTACCCTCAACAATGTAATTATATAGTAAGGTCCAAGATTGATTTTTTGCCAATAGTTCAAGATGGATCTAATGGGTTATCAGCTGTAAAAGCACAGGCAGAACAAGCATTTGTAGATAATAATATATTATATAGGAATAATTTACAAGGAGAGTATACTGATTATTTGGTTCGTGAGAGACAACATAATTGTACTGATGTAAAATTAATGAGAACCACTGCTGGGTCTTAGACCTTGCTTGCAAGGTCTATAATTTGTGGCATCAGTCAATTAGATCTTAATTTTAATTAAATAACATTTAATTAAAAAATTTTAAACAGATTCATTTTCAAGTTGTGATTTAGATTTGATATAAATATCCAAAATACCAAGACTACCAGCATCAATACTTATACGAAGTGGAGCATCCTTTAATGTATAAACCCTCATCTTTGTATTCAGTCCCGATATTTTAATAAGCTGTGCTAATGTTTTTGTATTAAATACGTCTTTATAATCTTCTTCTCCGGGCTTGCAAGGAGTTCCAAATGGAACATTTCTATCAAAGAAGCCTTCCAATTCACAACTAAAGTTTAAATAAGATGAACCTTTGGATATAATAGTAATATCTTTATGAATTCCATTCATATCTTTACATAATTTTTGAAAATTGGCTGAAGGAATGATAATGGGGTGGCCATATCCAGAAGGAATATCAATATCTAGTTTTTGTAACTTTTGAATTTTAATGGCGGATTTAACTTGAGGGCCATTTTCAATTTGTGAAGTAGAAATAGATAATACATTCTTATCTTTGTCTGCAGGAATGGAAAGTGCGATATGATCTTTTTTCTTTATACTTTTTAGCATTTTGTACAAGTGTTGTAGATTGATACCTACGCTTATATTTTTTTTTGATGTATATGAGCTAAATTTATCTTTTTTGAGATCAAGGTGTACCATTAGATTGGGAGGATTTTTTTGATCTATAGTTAATAATTTAATACCATCTTTATTAAACTCGAAACAAACATCAGTTAAAATATTTTGTAGTACTTCTGAAAGAGTTTTTATAATATGTGCTTCATCCGATTTACATGAAAATAGTTCATCCATTATTTTTAAATTGTAATTTTTTAAATTTAAATTTTAAAAAATTTATAAAATTTTTAGAAAAACAAAACTGAACTGATATGTTCAGTTTTCATATTTGTTTCTACAATCTCTTGACCTGGCAGTTTTATAATTCTTCTTTGAACGTATTAATACCGCAATATACTCTATTTATATTCATGTTTATTTGACTATGCGAATGGCCACATAACCAAGCTTTTATAGGAGGTTTTATCATGTACTCTAAATCGGTAGCATATCGATATTGGAGAGGTTTATAAAATGCTGTATGATACTTTGGAACTATTAATTTATAACTTGGTAAATAATGTGATAAAACTATAATGTTTTTAGAGGAATTTAGATTATTGCGTAAAAATGTTAAAGAATTGTCATGTTTTTTATCTATTTCTTTAAAATTTCGTTCATTTCCTAAAGGTTTGTACCATAATGTTGTTCCAAGAATCAAATAATTATCTAAAATAAATGTAGAATTGTTCAAATAGTAAACATTATTGTACTTGAACACAATATTATTAATATCGGTGTCAGTAGACATTCCAGAACCATAATGTTCATGATTACCACTTATTAAAAATACTTTATTCCAATTTATAGAACAGTACTTTAAAAAATCATTATAAAGAGATTTTCGTGGATGGCCTATATCACCTAATAAAGCTAAATAATTCGACTTTGGTTTGATTAAAGGAAAAGAAGAATGTTTTTCTAGATGGATATCCGATATATACTGTAAGGAAAAAAGATGTTTAGAGTTTCTTAGAAACAGCATTATAAATTATATTTTACGCTTTAAACTCACTTTCAAAGGAAGCTTTGAGCGTTTTTCCCTCTTAAAAAAGAGGTTGCGTTTTCGCGCCTAGGCGCGAAAACTACATTTAAACATATTTATCATATATCGTCGTATCATATATGGATTTGTACTTGTAGTATAACTTTTATATGAATCAGTAATAAGAATTTTATAACCTCCAGTACCTCCATTTTCATCTGGGTCTTTTACACGTCCAAATAAATAATTATAATTTGGATGGATAATAACTAATTCTATCTTTTTTGAATTCCATTTAATATGAGTTGCTACAATAGGAGCTAAGCATTTGAAAAAAGTTGGAAATGTAGTATATATATTTGAAGGATTCGTATAATTAATAGCAGCAAGTAATAATGATATTTGACTAACATACTTTCCAGCACATTGGGATCCTAAGCTTAGAATTCCACGTGGACAAGTTGTCGCG
>JADMIO010888876.1_pt1 | contig 60458 bp, 56 predicted proteins | sample 8958161 | NCBI WGS metagenome assembly JADMIO01 (sample SAMN16585339, study PRJNA669376) | soil metagenome | isolation source: Crop rotation soil | place: USA: Cullars Rotation, Alabama | collected 2011
AATAGCGGTCAATGTATTGATGAGTGCCAGCTCCATATTATTGTGGCCGTGAAATCCCAGCGGTACATTGGTTTGCGCTCTTACAATATTGATGGTATTAACAACGTCGGCCGGAAATACTCCGCCAAAAGAATCCACCATATAAAAATAATCTGCCAGGCCATTTACAAATTTCAAGTCCTGTATAAAAGCTTTTTGTGAGGCCCAGGTAGACATATACATTACATTAAAGCCTACTTCAAATCCCATTTTTTTAACCTCTTCAGCAAGCACCAACGCTCTTTTTAGATTTTTAGGATCAATGGCCATCCGCACCATGCTTACCAAATTCCTGATAGGATCAAGCAGCGCCGGAAGTTGGTCGGGGGTAACATCTTTTTCATTGAGAATGATAACCAGTTTTTTGTTACTGATCGCCCTTATTTTTTCGATAACATAAAGGGGGCAGTAAAAATATTCGCCGAGGTACTCTTTCATTGGCAGGGAGCGGTAGCCAATTTCAATGTACTCAACAGGCAAATGATTCAGCGACTTAAAATAATCATTCACCAGGTGCTGGTCAAAATCCCAGTAAGTATAATAACCACCATCTCTTAAAGTACAGTCTAATATCTTCATTGTATTAAAAAATTATTTCGTCAAGGTCTTCAACATCAATTATATGCTGGGTTGGGTTAACCAGGTTAACCAGGTCAAGGATCATTTTCCCTCCCTTGACCAGGTAATTGTGAAGCCAGTAAAATTTGCAGTCAGGATTATTTACCATCAATGCGGCCGACCAGCATCCCAACACAATGGAATGGCGAAGTGAAGCTATATACAATTCTGCAGGCTTGGAATTGCTAAAGCAGATTAATCCTAAACTATTGAATTTTTCCACCTGGTAAGCCGGGGTAGAAGGATGGTATTTTAGATAGAAGGGCGTATTGGGAAAATTTTTTTGAATAATGGAAAGGGCCTCAATTTCCACATCATACAATTCTTTCCTGTACAATATATTGCTTGCATAAAAAATAATATTGCTGGTTTCTTTCACTACATCTGAAACATCCAGTTTAAAAAAAGCAGTTACTTTTTTAGCCACTTCCAAATTCGGTAATAGTTGAAACCCCACTACCTTTTTATTCCGCACATTATTGAACTTTTCAGGATAAGTCACCCACACTTCGTCTATTGGGTTTAACCTGGCATAGTTCCATGATAAAAAATACGGCCTGAAATACTTTAGCCCTCTTGCAAAGAGATATTTATATGTTGCCACTGTTTGCACCAGTCTTGACCGGAGTGCTATCCTGTCAACAGTGAAATAGGGCTTATTTCCATCGGGTGCCAGGCATACTGTGCTCCCTTTTTTTTTAAAGTAACCAGCTAAGTAAACATTCAAACTCAATTGTTCCAAAAAAATAAATACCTTCTCAAAAAGGGTGTCAAGTATTTCTTTTATCTCATCTTTAAGTGTTATGCTGGCCGGGTCGATGTCAAAATATTTGTCCGTCAATATGGCCTTTGCTGTTTCGTTTTTAAACCGGGCAGTTCCGGTTTTTCCCACCTGCAGTATATAAGGCTGATAACCGGCCGCCGTATTGAACCGTTCGAAAATCAAACTGGAAATAGTAAGCAGGTGCCCTTCTGTATTGGCTACAAATAAGATGTTTTTCATTTATCCCTGTTTTTTCTCCAGTCTACCGTCAATTGCATGCCCTTTTCAAAAAAATCCCTGAATCTTTCCACGGTTAATAAAAGGTTTCTCGAATAATATAAACAAGAAAAACGATAACCTATTTTGAACAAAAGATAAAATTAGGATACCTCATAAAAATGAATACCCATTTTATTTTATCTTAAAAATTTCTTTGTTGAACCAGGGCATCGGGAAAATCTTATTGCTAAAGTAATAGTTTGGGATTACAGTTATTATACCCATTATTAAGGTAGCGTAAGCAGCGCCTAAAGTGCTGAAATTATTTATCAAAAAGTAGTTTATTAGTACACTGACTAAGGTTAATCCTATTGTTACAATGCCAATTATTTTTGTTTTCTTAAAAAACATAATATAAGAAGCTAATAATAAGTTTATTACCTGGAAAAATTGGCTTACTAACAAAAAGGGGAGATAATCTACTGACGAACTGTACTTGGCATTAAAAAAATTAAGAATGAGAAATTTAGCGAACCAATAACCTAAAAACAAAACGAAGGCAAACGCAAATAAAAAAAGATAGGATGTTTTGACTAGTTTATATTTATAGATATCATCTTCTGAATTTTCATTTTCAGCTAAAGTTTTAAACAGTTGCGGGGTATATGCCGCGAAAAAAGAAGTAATAAATAAATAAAATATTGAAGCTAATGTACTTGCAAAGGATAATAATCCATTTGCAGATAAACTAATTTGCGTGGTAATAAATATTTTTTGAAAAGCGCCGTCTACCCATGTCGCTAAATACTTTGGTAATAATGGATACGAAAAATTGAAGTAGGATTTTATTTTTTCTAAACTAATCGGCGTAAAAAGAGATTTTTCCTTTAACAGTATAATAATCGAAAAAATTCCAATTAAAACACCGGAAAGAACTAAAGCACCGATCCGCCCCTGGCCTTTCCATTTAAATGTTATTACAAAAAGCAGGCTTAATCCAGCACTTAATCCTGACTTTATGATTTGCTGAATACCAAATAACCTGGCTTTTTCTTCCATTCTTAATTTGGTAAGTTGCAAATTATTGATGGATAAAAAAAGAACCAAAAAGAAAGCAGCCAAAGACCAATCGAAAGGAATAAAAAAATATTTAACTATAAGCTGGCTGAATAAAAAAAACAGAATTAAACAAACCCCAAAACTGATTATATTTAGATAAACCAAATTTGAAATCAATATTGGTCTTTCTTTTATTTCGTACCGGTGATAATTAACGGATAATAAGGTAGGAGTACTCAAGGTTATCAATGCAGTTAATATTTGAACTAAAACATTATAATTGGTCACCATCCCAAAATCGGCCGGTGATAAATAATTGGCAATGATAGGTAAAACCAAAAACGGTATTGCCTGGCTTAAGCCATCCGACAAGCCGTACGCCACCATTTTTTTAACAATCGGATTCTGAATTTCCTTATAAAGTTGCTTCAATGTTTTATTGTTCCATTAATATTTGAGCGATTTTTTTGCCAGCCTGAACATCTTTTAATGAACAATAGTGATCTATAAAATCAACTTGTGCCTTAAAATTCATTATCTCTTTTACATTATCAGAATTAATACTATTTAAAAGTTGAGTAATATTTAATGCTGTTGACGTTAAAGGTAAATTTGAATAGTCAACTAATGCCTTTTGAAAATCTTCTGGCTTACCGTCAGGATGAAAGATGGTCACTGGTACTCCGCATAAAATAGAATCAATAATAGTTGTACTATTTACTATTATTGATACATCTGCAATTGATAAGGCATCTTCTAATTTTATCGAAGAATCTAATAGTATTGTCTCCGGGTTTACTTTTTCCCTGAATAAGTTTACATTTTGCACAGGGTGAGTTTTGATTACCAACTTCCAATCCCGGGAACAATTTCTTACTCCCTCTTCTATTATTTTTATAAATTCAAATTCATCAAAATTTGGTTCAGGAAAATTTTGAGAAAAATGAAGAAGTATTTTTTCATTTCCAATTTTCAACTTTTCCTTTAAATCACTAGTACGATTTTTGAAATTTTTAAACCGCGGGTTTCCTCCAATAACTAATCTATTTTTATCAGTCCCATTCTCAACAAAGTATTCATATTGTTTTGGGCCCCAACAAATACATGTATCAGCTAAAATAGGAAATGACCGGTCACAAATATTTCCATGAATAAGAGTGTAGGTTTTAATTTTAGCAACTTTTGCTGCAAGTACAATTAAGGATTGGTAATTATCATGATCCCAATCGACTAAAATGGACGTAACCTTTGATTTTTTTAAAATATTAACTGTATTACCAAGGATAAGAAGGTTTTTCATCACGAGTACCTTAAGTGCAAAACAGTCTTCGGGATAAAGAATTTTTTTTTCAACTAGATATTTTAAAGGCTTTTTTAGTTCTGAATTTATTTTTGGAATGTTTACTAACCAGGCAAAAAAGGACTTAAAAGATATTGTCTTTAGCCAGTCTTTAACGCTTATGGTTGAAAATGTGTTTTCTTCTAAATTTTTTTGGATAGGTTCATAAAGTTCTAACGATCTTTTATTGGAATTATCCATTGGGATCAGAACTATTGAACCGCTGATTTCAGAAATGTTATTTTTAAAACGAAGTTTTGATAAAATCCAAATGAAGGTTTTAGTAGTATTAAAATTGCCAACATCTTTTTTTCTTCCCTGAAATAAATAATCAAAATACGTTGGAGCAATTTCACCGAGCGGTGTGCCATCTATTTTGAACTCATTTATTAGCCTAATAAAAGCATTTTTCTTATTTATTTTATCGTCCATTTGGATTGGCCTAATAAATTCCTTTTCCTATTAAAATGTATTTATCGTCAAAATAATTTTCTCTTTTACTTTTTGATATTACATAATTAGTATTTTCCTGAACATTGGTTAACCGGGCATTTTCTATTGAGTTATTATTAGTAGTTTTTATCATAAACTCCCAGGCCCAATTATCATTTCTCTTCCAAATTTGGTCATTTCTATGTTGGTCTATAAGGTAATGAAAAGCATTTTCCTTTATTCCCAACCAGTTTAAGAATAGGTTTAAATTTTTAGGACTAAATAATTTATATTTATTTACGAGGTCGATTCCCGTTTCCCTGGTCATTCTCTTTAACCTGATTTCTCTGCATACATGATCAGTAACTTTTCCATAGCCATGTTTCACATACTTTATATAATCGTGAACATCTGAGTAATTAAAACAATCAACATCATTGTAATTATCAAAAGTCCCGGTTTGGTAATCTGTTTCATAACCATATAGATTAATCATTTGCTCATGCTGAGCTTTTGAATCCCACCTGATATAGTTATTTAAATAAATTCCTCTAACGCCGATTCTTTCGATTTCTTTATCATCCGGATAACAAAATGCCTGTATATCGTTGCTTGTAATATTATCAAAATCCCTGTTAATTAAATCCTCTGCCTCAAGCCCCATCAGATCATGTTCTTTTCTATATTTTCTTGTCATTTCAACTTCATCCAAATGAGAATACATGCCAACTTGATCAACTCCCTGGTGTGCTCCCCAAATGATAAGTGGAATTTTAAGTTTTACTGCCATTTGAACCGGGAAAACAGTTTGGCCCGCTATGCAATGCCAATAAATACTTCCAATTCTTCTGATGGTCGCTCTTGTGATCTTTTTTACCTTGGCTGGATCAACTGTAAACATCATTAAGTCGCAGTCCATTAATGTTTTCAAATTAGCAAGGTTTCTTATACCTCTATCAGTATTGTAATGTTTATTGTAGCTAACTAACAGGGGGTTCATACCATATTTATACTTTACAGTATGAACTATAAAATAAGAGTCTTTTCCCCCACTTACCGGTATTATGCAATCATAGTTATTGCCATTGTTATTTTTATACTGGTTTAAAATTGATTCTAATTTTTTTGATCTTACATTCCAATCCAATACATCTTTTTCTTCATGTACCCTGCATCCGCTGCAAACTCCTTCTTCATCAAAAGTGATGTAAAGAGGGTGGTTCGAGGTATACAAACAACGGCTACAGATCTTCATATTACTTCCTTAATTATTTTTGTAAAAAGAAGTTCATCTAAGATTTTATCATCTTTTTTTATTAATCTTAGATGCTCATCAAAATTACTTTCATTATAATGGGCTGGCGTCTCAATTCTAATTTCAATTTGTCTTGAAATGTTTGATTTAGTTGTAATCACGCTATGTTCTGTAAAATGAAAAAAATTCGAAGCGCTTGCAGCATTTACTTTGGTATTGTTAAAAACATCAACAAAATCGTTTGCATTCCTGGCCCCGCCGCTGCAGATCACTGGAATAGTTGTAGCATTGCAAACTTCATTAATTAGTTCTAGATCAAATCCCTTATAGCTACCGTCCCTGTCAACTGAATTAATAAAAATTTCACCAGCTCCCAGTTTTTCCACTTTTTTTACAAAATCATTGACCTTCGTGTTCAAAGGTTTTTTTGCCAGGTGATCATAAACAAAATAATTATTATCAATTTTCACTGCATCCACAGAAATTACAATACACTGATCTCCAAAAACATGAGCCGATTTTGTGATTAGCTCCGGGTTTTTTATCGCTGCACTATTAATAGCAATTTTATCAGCACCACAATGCATTAACTCTTTCATATGATCTATACTACTAATTCCTCCTCCAATTGTAAGCGGAACAAAGCAAAATGATGCAATTTCTTTTAGTCTTTTAAAATTGGGTTCTGAATTATTTTTAGACGCATTTATATCCAGGATAATGATCTCATCAATACCCCAGTTGTTTAAAAACTCAACTGCTATTTCAGGTTTTCCAATAGGCAGATACCTTTTGAAATTGAAACTTTGTACAACAATTTCGTCCTTAACGATTAAAGTAGCTATTACTCTTTTTTTCAGCATTTAAACTGAGTTTAAGAAACTTCTAAAAAATTTTAATCCACTGATATGGCTTTTTTCCGGATGAAACTGGACCCCATATATATTATCCTTCTGAACAGCTGCGGTTATTTCGATCCCGTAATCAACTGTGGCTGCAATATTTGTCTTATCATCACATTTGAACCAAAAACTATGATCAAAATAAAAATTGCTCGGGTTGCCATTTAATGTAAATAATGGAGCAACTTTATTAAAATTCACGTCATTCCATCCTACATGAGGTACTGAAAGGCTTGCATCTGTTTCTAATTTTATTACAGAGCCTGGTATCCAATTTAAACCATCGAAAACTCCATTTTCATACGAGCATGATGCTAACATCTGCATACCAACACAAATACCCAATAATGGCTTTTTTTTAATTAAAACCAGTTCAGTAAGTATTTTGTCAAGATTTTGAGCCTTTAAATTATTAATCGCTTCTTCAAACGCACCCACACCTGGTAAGATCAGCGCATCTGCATTTTGAATTGTGATTTCTTCATTTGAAATTTTCACCCGGGTATATCCAAGGAGTTTAAGTGCGTTTGAAACAGACTGGGTATTTCCAACGCCATAATCCACAATTACTATATTTTGTTTTAAGTTCATAATCCAACTCCTACTTTAAATTTTGGTTTGTATTTTCCCACTTCTATAAACTCAAATAGATCTTTATTTACAAAACTGTCTACCACTTTCCAGAATTCAGATTTTTCAATTTCTAAATACCTGCAAAAATCCTCAATTATTTTCTCATCGCAAATCCCATCAAATCTCTCTACTATTTTAATACCTTCCTCCCGGGATATTCGTCCGTATCTGATTTCTTCATTGATATTATCTGAGGCTCTGCCAAACCCAAATTTTAACCACTTTATCATCATATTCATTATAAAAAAGTCTTCATCCAGCATAGATGTACCCCAAAAATCAGCATTTTTTGTAGGCTCAACGCCTCTGATACTTAAACCTCTTAATGAAGAAATAGTTCCGTTCGTTCTAATGGAAAAGTCATTCCAAAAATGTGATAAAAAAACAATTCTTAATTTAGCCCTTTCCATTTCTGCATCGCTTGGATAGGTAAACTGTAATACTTGCTTTTTTTGTAATCCTGATTCTAAAATCCAATCAATATTACCCCCGGATAATGTGTTGCTATGTTTAAGGCGATTCCCATCGCTGGCTGATTTTCCCTTAATTTCGGTTTCTCCTAAAACCAAAGCTGGATTTTCACCCCACCAGATCAATGGAATTTGATAAGCAATAGCTGCTCGTGGTACGGAACTGAATAATGCAGTTTCAGTAGCCTTAGCCCAGTTTCCAAATTGAAAAAAGGCCGTTTTCATAAGATGTTTCCATATTTGAGGAGAACAACTAACATTGAGACAGTCAAATCCCTGATTTATCATATTCGATAAATTGTCAGCACCAATCTGTGACATTTGTTCGGGTGGATAGTTCAAAGAAACCAATAAAGGATTCATTCCAAGCACTTCTTTTACAAAAAGAGCTTGTCTTGTACTGTCTTTTCCTCCACTGACTCCAATAATACAATCATGTCCTGAGCTACTATTATTTTTACCAAATTCAATTATTTCTTCTAATTCTTCGTCCCTTTCATGCCAATCAATTTCGGCGGCATGTTTATAATATGCACAGGGGGGGCAAAGACCATCCTGGGTAAAGACTATTTTGGGTCGCGTATCAACAATTAAACAATTTTTACAATACTTCATTGTGCAAGTTCAGGTAAAATAAATGCCAATTTATTTTGCAGCAGTTTAAGGGGAATAAGATTTCTTGCCAGGATTATTTCTGGAATTTCTTTGAAGAAATATCATCATTTGCTTTTACAAAATCCTCTGGTTTTCCTACATCCAGCCAGTATTCTTCAATTGAAAATACTTTTGTAGGTTCATTATTATTAATCAATAATTGAAAAAATGTGGTCATATCATAAAAGCTGTCTTTGGGTATCAATTTAAGAGTATCAGGATTTAATACATACATGCCAGTATTAACGTAATAATTATACGTAGGTTTTTCTTTAAGACCCGTTAAATCCATATTCTCATTAAATTCCACACAAGCGTAAGGCACTTCAAAAGGAAATCTTTTAACACACATAGTAGCAGTGGAGGAATTCAGGATATGATAGTTTAAAAAGTCATCAAAGTCAGTTGCTGTCACTACATCGCCATTCACTACAAAAAATGGATGTTCCAGATCAAAATCAATAAGAGAAAGTGCCCCTGCAGTGCCGGAAGGTTTTTCTTCTAAAGTATACTTAATAGTAACATTCAGACCTTCTCCATTACCAAAATAATCTTTGATGACCTCAGATTTATAATTTACACATAAAATAAATTTTCTGAAGCCAAATGATTTGAATTGTTCAATGATTCTGTATAAAATAGGTTTATCACCAAGCTGAAGCATTGGTTTTGGAGTTGTTTTCGTTAATTCTCCCAGCCTTTTGCCTAATCCGCCAGCCATTATTACTACCCAATTAGGCTTAACTTCCTGATCAAAGTGTTCTAAGGAAACAACCTCAATTAATTTGTTTTCTTCGTCAATTATAGGCATGTACCTCAATGAAAGTTCTCTTAGCTTCCGCTTAATTGAGGCATTAGGAGTACCAAACCTCCCGGTGATGGGTTTTTTATTTATTATACTATCCAGGTCAAAGTTTCTACTTAAAACACTTCTTCTAACATCGCCATCCGAAATAATACCTAGTAAGATGTTCTCCTCATTAACAACAGGCAGAAATCCTGTACCATTTTTATCTAACAGTTTAACTGCGTCATCAAAAGTTGTTTTCGTATCCAGAATTAGACAGTTCATACTAATTTATTATGAGTGATCAGTTGATCATAAGCAATTTCCTCAGATGCAAATTTCCCTAAAATTGAAGTCATATTGCTTACACTTTCTCCCGTTTCTGTTGTTAGCTTTAGATTAATATGTTCTTTCTCAATTTTTTCACCTTTGTTAATTTTCCTTGAAGCAACACACCGTAGTTGTCTTTCTTTATAGGTAATTTCTTCCTGGGTAAACTCAAACGAACTTACAAAATCCGATAAAACAAATTGGTCTATGAAATTCAAGTTTTCCTTTATTAAGCTTATAGATTTTCCGTTAACAGCAGCTGAATAATCAACCCGTTCAATTCCCTCATTTAGTGTGATGTGCTTTTCAAAAATTGTTGCCCCAAGTAAACGGGCATATTCACTGCTTTTTACTGCCCATGGATTATCGAAAGAAGAATGATCTGCATATCCAATTTCTAAATCAGGAAACATGGTTTTCAAAAACGAAATTTTACCGATTTTTACTTTTTCAATTTCACTTGGAAATGATTGAAAACCGACCATTAGCACCTTTAACTTACTGCCAAAATATTTTTTTTTCTGAGCTATTTCTTCAATTGTTCGTCCCCCAACTCCAAGAATAATATCCAGGGAAGTTTCTTTAATTTTTGCTAACAAGCTTTCATCATAAAATGACACAGAATGGATATCTAAATATTTTATTTCAAAAAACTCAATCAATTTTAATGCGTCTAAGTTTAAAGGCATCATTATAATATCCAGGCCTTTTTTCTTTGTGTACTCAAAAATTGCCTTCCATTGGGGAAAATCAAAACAGTAACTGCTTAATGCCTCAAAAGCACTGTGTTTATTCGAAATAAAATCAGAAACTTTTGTCAGAACCTGGAATTTTACTCCTTCAGCACCTGCTTCTTTAGTAGCATCGATCAGACCTTTAATATAATCAATATCCCCTTCGTGGTGAAAGGCTGTTTCAGTATATAAATAATGATTATTCATACAGGGTGAATAATTTTGACTGGTCTTTTCTTCTTTTCATATCGAAGGTAAATTCCTCAAAAGTGATTACTTTTTCAAATGGATATTTTATTGATCCTCCTTGTTGAATTACCATTGCAGGGAACTTGTCTAAATTATTTTTGTAAATTTCAATAATGTCCTTTAAAAGAATTTTAGAAGGTTCCGAATTTAATAGCCTCAAAATACCTTTGGTTCTGATCAGGTCATCTGGTGTATCCACGGTGAGTGAATAATGCGAAAAATCTTCAGTAAAAGCTTTTATTATTCCGCATTTAAAGTTTTGCGGTTCAAATAAAAAGAGCATGAGATATTCACTCACACTTGGATCCATAGTGCTATAACAACTTCTTAAGGCATTTGAGGTCATCACTTCAATTGTTGCGCCGAGTGGTACGTCAACAACCCTCACATAATCTAAAGTATTATTCTTTAACAGATCAATTTGCATATCAACAAATTCAATTGATGCAAATGGATTATCCCCGGTAATTCTTAGCAGTATATCTGCATTTTCGATCTCAGAAACAACCAGCATTCTTTCAATTACTGCATCAGCTGATCCCCTGTATAATTTTATTTTGTGTTTATTAGCTACGTCTTCAAGAATATCATCTACCGCCTCTTCTGATGTACACAAATAGACTTCATCAATGCTTTTTACTGTCTTTATCCTGGTTATTAAAAAATCTAACATGGACAGCCCTGTACCCAAATCTCTTAGTACTTTTAATGGTAATCTTTTGGAGACCGTTCGTGCAATGATACAGGCTACTACTTTCGGCATCTATTATTTTAATTTGATAACTACCTTCAAAGGATTTTTACCAGCCAGTTCATTAGCGTGTATTTCGTTCGGAGGAATGTGGGCAAAACAACCAGGAAGGATCTTACTGATGGCTACAGATTGAGATCTTACGAGTGCGTAATCGCCTGTTTCCTGGTAAGGTTCTATTATTTCGGTAACCTTGTCACCGGTAAAAATAGTATCCTCTCCTGAAATGGTGATATGTATATCTGCATAGGCTTTATGAAACTCTTTTACGTCTTCACGGTAATTGCTTTTGTTGAGCGCAATAGCTTTTACCAGTTCATCCCCATCAAAAAATACCCATTCATTTAGTCCCGCATCATTTGTCTTTACCTCTTTGATATAGTCAGTTACTCTATGAAAGTTTTCCTCTTTCATGAAGTTTTTCAGGTCATTGAATTCTCCAGTTGTCATTTTATGAAACGTCCTGCCATTTTAATAAAGTGTCTTCGCCTTTAGCAACTACCAATTTCCTGCCGATCAAATGTTCTATCATGTCTGGTGAAATCCCCGTTCCGGGCCTTTTGCTTGTCAGGTCCGATTCGCTCAGTGTATGTCCTTCAGCAAGGCTTTTCGTGATCACCACGCTTCTCCTGAATTTAAATTTCTTTTCCTCTTCAGCTTTGGAAACAATACGGTCGAATGAACCCAATGACCGGATCACCTTTGGCGCTTCTTCGCAAATGATCTTCATCTCAGCAGGATCGGCGGAGATCAAATGATCCCATCCGGGAAGGTCCTTATCCGTTGTAAAATGTTTTTCAATAATGCAGGAACCCAGGGCCACACTTGCCAGCGGGATGGAAAAGCCGATGGTATGATCAGAAAATCCCACGGGTAAACCGAAGGCCTTCTGCAGCATGGTAATATTATTCAGATGAATATCTTCGTAAAGCGGCGGATAAATTGAAATGCAATGCAGCAGCGCAACATCAGTACAATTCTTTTTATTTAAGCGTTCAACTGCTTTGTCGATTTCTGCCAGTCGTGCCATACCGGTGGATACTATTACAGGTTTACCTTTTTCAGCGATCCTGTCTAGCAACTGGAAGTTGTTGATATCCATTGATGCTACTTTATAAAAAGGAACATCGCATTTTTCTAATAAGTCTACTTCTTCAACAGAAAAAGGCGATGAACAAAAATCAACATTTTTAGAAATACAATAATCTTTGAGCTCATAATGCTGTTCTTCCCTTAAATAATATTTATCAACCATTTCTTTAAGAGAACCAAAATGTTTTTTGGGAGAATCATCATAAGTTTGGTTGCGGTCGTACTCTTCTTTGGCAATTAATGATGATGGTGTCCATGACTGAAATTTAACCGCATGTGCACCACAGAAGGCGGCTGAATCAATCATCTGTTTTGCGAGGTCCATGTCACCATTATGATTGGCGCCAATTTCTGCAATGATATACGGTTCAGAAAAATTAAAGATCTCCTTACTGCCTATTTTAATTTTTTTCATACAGATAGTTTTTTTCTTCCCACCAATAGAGATGCTCGTGGTTCAGTGGCGGGGCATAGTTATAATTGTTTTGTTCCAGTAAATTTTCAAGTTTTAAAATAGCTGCATGGGATTCTTTCATTTTAACATAGCCTGTTTCAATCAATCCTTCATAATGCAGCTTGCATACCTGTACCACATTCTTAAGGCGGGAAACATCAGCCTGCTTCAGGCCGGCCGAATTATTTACATGTTGCCGGTATAAGGTTTGGCACCCCGAAGTAAAAATTGCCCTTGTCCCTGTTAAATACAATAACTGGTAAAAAATAAACCAGTCTGCTGCCAGCGGGCTGCTGTGAAAAAGCACTGGTGTTTTCAACAGGCTTTTGTTGATTGCGCTATTACCCAATCCTGCAATATTCTTATCTGTAATAAAAGAATGATCAAACTCAAATTTATCTCCCAGTCGCTCCGCCCAGGCCGGTTCCTGGCGGGACAAGCCCTTTTCATCCATCAGCAAAAGGTCATTGCAAATAAAAGGATAGGTATGCAGCAGCTGCCTGCATTTTTCAATCCTGTTTTCTGACATTCCATCATCTATATCCTGGAAAATGAACTGATCGAAAGCAGTATTTGAAAGTGTCTGAAATGATTGAAATCTTATTTCAACCACGGTTCCCTGGATAGGGAAAATGGTATAATTTCTTTTGCAATCTTTAAGGTGACCGGCCAGGTCCTCCACTCCATCATTAAAGATCAATAACTCAAAATCCTGGTCTGATTGTGAAGCAAGTGTTTGAAGAAAATCGGGAAGGAATAACAGTCCCCGCGGATAGATGTAAGATACTACCGCAGTTCTCACTTTATTCTCCGGGCAGGGTTACCCACCCATGTTTCATTGTCAGCAATATTTTTGATCACAACCGCACCTGCTCCCACCATTACATTTGCACCAATACTGATCCCCTGGCGTACCACAGCATTTGCGCCAATAAAACTGCATTCACCCACATTAACTTTTCCGGACAAAACTGCACCCGGGCCAACATGCGCCGCTATTCCAATATTGCATTCATGTTCTACTATGCATCCTGTATTTAAAATACTGAAGCTGCCGATATCAGCAAGCGGGCTCACTGACACATTTCGTGCAATAAACACGCCGTAACCTGTCTTCACAGCCAGGCTTATACTGGAAGAAGGATGAATGACGTTCAACAGTTTTTCTCCTTTGTCTGTTATTATTTCCGACACTTTTTTCCGGGTAACATTATCACCGATGCCTGTTATAAAACCATATCCTTTTTTCCATCCTTCAAAACCATCGCTGGCTTCAAATCCAAGATAGTCAAGGCCAAAGGGATCTGATGAAAGCTTTTTTATTTCTGCATAATACTTCACCTGCAATCCTGCAGCCTTAGCGCTTTCCGCCACTACCAGTCCGTGGCCGGAGTAGCCAACTAATACAACTTTACTTTTGGATAATTCCATTATTCAAATTGTAATCACCCCCTGTGTCAGCAGTACATGGTCTACCCATAAAAACCGGCGATGCCGGAAGATTTGGATTTAACGGCAGTACCGGTTCCGCAGGGCAGAGATTGACCTTTTCTAATTCCCTGATATATTTTTGGCCTTCGTCATATATACTTCCTGCAAAATTTTTATCGGCACTCAATTGCTTAAGGATACGCTGGTGTTCATCGTAATTACGGTATTTATACGCATAATAATTAAGTAATGGTATATAGTGATTGTATAACCTGAAGGCATAGGATAAATTACCTGCAATGATCTTTCCATCATATTTTTTCAAAGAAATCATTGCTTTCCTGTAATGATAGGTTGGATTATCGTAAACGAATTTAAATTGGTAAAAGGCCTGGAACGCAACAACCGGGATGATTACCAAATATGCATATTTAACTACACCGGATCGTTTGTATATTTTTTGCAGGCTTTCAATGCTGTAAATAATTGAATAGATAACAAACGGAAAAAGTATTAGCAGCTTTTTGCGGGGATAATCGTTAATGAAAACTGTCTGCCATAAAAACATCAGCAAAAAAATGACCATTATTTGGTCTAAAGTTATTTGTCCCTTTCGGAAGGAAATAAATGCGGAAGAAATAAAGTACACAACAGCCACAATAGATAACAGCAGCATGTATGGATCAAAAAAGAAAAACGAAGCCTCCTTTAACCCTTTTATATTTGAGGCAAAACCTCTCAATACGGTGAACCCGGTTCTTTCTTCAGCGACAGCTACTCTTGCTGAGAAATCGGACATATTTGAAAACCGTTCCAGGTTTCCCATAACCTGTTTTGATATCAACAGAAAAATTGCGAGACAAAAAAGGGATGAAAACAGGTACCAGGCCCAATAGCTATAATTAACCGCGCCTTCTGCTTTTTTGTAAATGAATAATACCAGAAGGAACGTAAAAGTAGCCGCGGTAAGAAAAAAATTAGTGGGATAAAAAAATAAAAATGCAAAGCAGCTTATTAATCCTGCGGAGAAAAAATGAATTGGTTTTACCCTCTTTTGCAGCATCGTTTGCAGGAAGTATATTACAGCAAGCATCCCAAAAAGCCTGAAAATAGTTGGTTCGGCAATACGGTTACTCAACAAAAAGCCCACATCCAGCAATAAAAGTGCAACAGCCATTAAGGCAGCCTTATTGCCAAACCGTTTTTCCATTAAAAGAAATAACAGTATCAAAACAAAATAGCCCATCAGCATAGATGGAAATCTTAAGCCCAGGTAATTATTTCCAAATACGGTGAGTGATGCCGCGGTAATCACATCTTCAAATAAAGTAACAGGTAGAAAATCTTTTTGTGCAACAGCTGCATAAGCACTGTCTGTTGGTGATACCATATTAAATGCCCCGATGGTATAGAACAACTCATCAACCTGTGAGTAGTAAAATGTTTTCCATTTAGGAATGTCACTTTCTACATTCACTGACCTTGTACTCCAGTAAAAGACAGTGAGTACTGCTAATATGATCCATTTGTTTTTCAGAAGTACATCATTAACGGCGCTGGAAATTCAGCATGCTGTTTACCACAGGCCCGGCTTCCAGTTCATAAAACATTGGCAATCTTACCAGGCAATCAGTGTACCTGTCGGATTCCGTTAATTCCCGCCCGTTATAATCATTGGAATAAAAAGGACTCTTGTGCAAACTGAGGTAATGAAATACGGCAAGAATATCATCCTTTGCAAGACTGGCAATCAACGCTGATCTTTGCTCAAGGTCTCTGCATACTACAAAAAACATATGCCCGTTATTAGTGGCATAAGAAGGTATGAAGGGTAATTGGATGTCCATCGCTTTTGCCCATCCTTCCAGTTTTTGAAAATAAAAATTCCAGTGTTGTTTTCTTTTGTTTTGAATATCGTCAATGTTTTCTAACTGTGCCCATAAAAAAGCAGCGGTAATTTCTGATGGCAGAAATGATGATCCTATATCCACCCATCCGTATTTATCTACTTCACCCCTGAAAAAAGCTGACCGGTTTGTTCCCTTTTCCCAGATTATTTCAGCACGTTTTAAAAATTGAGGATCATTTACCACCAACATACCACCTTCACCACTAATAATGTTCTTGGTATCATGAAAAGAAAAAGCTGCGAGGTGGCCGATACTCCCCAGTGCTTTTCCTTTGTAATACGAATCTATTGCCTGCGCAGCATCTTCGATCACCAGGAGATTATACTTTTCTGCCAGCTGCATGATCTTATCCATATCGCAAGCTACCCCGGCATAATGCACCGGCACGATCGCTTTTGTTTTGGATGTAATAAGACTTTCAATACTGTCTTCATCCATACCGGGATGATCTTTCCTTGAATCAACAAAGACAATTTTGGCACCCCGTAATACAAAGGCATTGGCGGTAGAAACAAAAGTATAGGATGGCATGATAACTTCATCCCCAGGCACTATACCGGCAAGGATAGCCGCCATTTCCAATGCATCTGTACAGGAAGAAGTAAGCAGGCATTTTAAAAACTGGTATTTTTCCTGGAAAAAAGCCTGGCATTTTTTTGTAAACTGCCCATTACCGGAGAGCTTTCCGGAATTTACGGCCTCATAGATATATTGGGTCTCTTTACCTGTAAGATATGCCTTATTGAAAGGGATAGACATAGTGATTTATTTAAGCCTGATTCTGAATTTTCCCGCAAATGTAACCGGGTCAGCATTCGAGTCCACTACTTTATCGAGTTTCAGCAGACCTTTGCCACATACAATTACAGGCAGGTCCCCTGATTTAAAAATTAATTTCCCGGGACAACGGTTCTCTATTGTCAGGTCATCCATTTCTGTTGCTTCCAATAAGCAGTATTCTTTTTCTTCAAATAAAAATTTTGCCCCTGCATAAGGAAAACACATTGCATCCACCATCCTCCTGATCTTTGAGGCAGGTTCATTCCAGTTTATGAAGTAGTCCTCTTTGTCCCGCCACAAGCTATATGTAGCTTCAGCTTCATTTTGCCTGTATGCATCAATGGGAGTATTACTTATAATTTTGTCCATAAGCGACACAGCCAGTTGTTGATAACAGCCTGCCATCATGCTGATAACATCATTAATCTTTATGGGATAGCTGATAGTAACCTGTTGTTGTGCGATTATATCTCCCGTGTCATATTCACTACCGCCCCACAATACTGTTGCTCCTACAACTGTGTCGCCATTGATTAAGGCTGAAACAAGTGGATTGAATCCCCTGTACTTTGGTAATAAAGAATCATGGAAAATGATGAGTTGCTGGCTATCTGTTTTATTGATTATCCACCGCCACCCGATTGCGATCAGTATATCGGCTTCTTTATAGACGGAAGCATTTTCAAATGAGCAATTGATATGCAATCGTTCACAAACATTTTTGATCTCATTTGAAAAATCATTTTGCACATTCTTATCTCTTCCTATCAATACTTTCTTTACTGCATGCAGGTGTTTAGTTGTAAGACTGTTCAACACCGCCAGGCCTTTTTCGCCCAATAAAAAAAAAGCTACTGCCATGTAGTTTCCTTTACAATAAATATGGGACGTTTCTTAATGCCCTCAAACATTTTTCCTACATACAGCCCGAGTACACCCAAAATAAAAATGATCAATCCTGATAGCAACCATACAGAAAGCACCAGTGAGGTATAACCGAGTACTTTTATATCGCCTGTTATCCATTGAACAAATACAACTATGGATGAAATCAAGGAGATAAGTGTAATAGTAAATCCGACCTTCATCGTAATTCTTAAAGGTTTATCAGAATAAGCCAATATAATGTCAATGGCCAATCTCATTAGCTTAGACCAGTTGTAGCTGCTTGTCCCTGATTCTCTTTCTGCATGAGCAACCTGTATGGCCGTTTGCTTAAAGCCCACCCATTTTACCATCGTAGGGAAGTAACGGATACTTTCGGGTAGCTGGATGACCGTATTGATTACCTTTTTATGATAGATACCAAAATTGGCGATAGAAGCATCATGTTTTACCCCTGTGAGATAAGATAGAAACGAATAAAATAATTTTGAAAATAATTTTTTAAAAAATTTATCCTGTCTTTGTTCCCGCTTTGCCAACACTACTTCATATCCTTCTGTTGCCTTCGTGAACAATTTACCAATCTCTTCGGGCTGGTCCTGCAAATCGCAATCCATCACTACAATCCATTCACCAGTGGCGAACGTAAGTCCAGCTGATATGGCATAATGCTGACCAAAATTTTTACTGAGATTCACACCCTTGACAGCCGCGTTTGAAGCAGCGATTGCACAGATCTCGTTCCAACTATTATCCGGGCTGCAGTCATTTACCAAAATTATTTCGTAATCATCCGTCAACAATTTTATAGAGGATTCTATCCTGTGCACAAGCTTTGGCAGTATTCCCTCAGCTCTGTAAACAGGACTGACAATACTAATTTTCATTGCAGGAAGAGTTTAATGCTGACAGATGAATTGAATAATATTTTATGCTTTTGCATTAGGGCGTACACTGCTTGGAATATTTACAATCCGTTCTTCAAGAAAAATGGCGTTAACCTGTTCATCTTTCTGACAATCTTTATACATAGGCAACCGGAACATCAGTTGCCAGATGGGCCTTGTCATTATTTTGGCGGCATTGGTGGAGGTGAGAAACTGGTCCCGTTCCTTTTTATTTTCAAGTTCCACACACATCAGCCAGTAGTTTGCTTTTGTACCAGGCATTTCTGTCCTGAACAGGATGCCTTGTTGTTTAAAAAAAGCTTCGTATTCTTTTGCCAGTTCTCTTTTATTTTCGAGGAAACCGTTCAGTTGCTCTAATTGCGCACAAGCCAGGGCAGCATTCAGGTTAGGCATCCTGTAATTGTAGCCGAGTTCATCATGTACATATTCATAAGGATGAGGGACCTTTGCCGTGGTGGTAAGGTATTTTCCTTTTTCTCCCATCGCCACGTCATTTGTAACAATGGTTCCACCACCGCCACAGGTAACAATTTTATTTCCGTTGAACGAGAAGGCGCCCAATTTTCCAAAACTGCCCGTTGCTTTGCCTTTGTATTCACTTCCCAGCGATTCTGCTGCATCTTCTATCACTGGTATATGCCAGCGTTCACATATTTCGAGCAGCTCATCCAGGCGCATAGGGAAGCCAAACGTATGCATTGGCACACAGGCGGCGATCCTTCTGCCGGTCTTTTTATTATAGCAACCATTCTCTCTTATCTCGCCAAAATTTATTAAGAACTGGTCAAGAGCTGCAGGCGACAGTCCCATTGTATCCCTGTCCACGTCAATGAATACAGGATGTGCATTCGTGTAAGCAATAGCGTTAGCTGTAGCAACAAAAGTAAGTGCCTGGGTAAGCACTTCTTCATTGGCTTTTACTCCTGCCAGTTGCAAAGCGATCTGCAGGGCAGCAGTTCCGTTCACTACCGCAACTGCTTTTTTCGTTCCGGTGATCTCACTCATCATTACTTCAAACTTATCTACATAAGCGCCTACCGAGGATACAAAGGTTGTGTCGATCGTATCCACCAGATATTGCTTTTCCTTCCCGCCAAAATGAGGCACATGCAACGGGATAAAAGCTTCCGTTTTATAAGCGTTCCTTATAAAACTTATCACTGAACTATGGGCATTGGCAGTCATTTTCCGGTTTGTTTTCTATAATGCAGATTTTTTCGGCGTCGTGTTGTAGTAGACTTCAGCGGCAGGATTGGTAACCAGCCCCAGCTTCAGCATATCATAAATTTCATTTACTCCTTTATCTACGTCAAACACCTGTTCTACTTTTATAAACTTGTGCAGCTTACTGAAGTCAACCTGGTAGTCTCTCAGGTCGCCGCCTTCTTTCAATATGTCGATCTTAACATCAGGTATGTATTTTTTTACAATATTGGCGATCTCTATCTTCTGGTAATTCTCTCCTTCAAAGCCGATATTGAAAACATTATTTTTAACGTAGCTGATATTTTCTATCAGTTTTAATGCAATGGCAGAAATGTCATAGGTGTGTATGTATGGCCTGAAAGATTCCGGTAAAAATATATCGAGGTACTTTTTTGTCCAGCCATTCAAAGTAAAATCATTCACTGTAAGATCGAATCGCATTCTTGGTGATGACCCATAGATCGTAGAAAGCCGGCCGATCACCCATGGAAGGGTTTTTGTCTTATCCATCAGGTGGCGCTCCGTATCCACTTTGGAAGATGCATACAATGACAAAGGCTTCAATTCAGTTTCTTCTGTTGCCAGTCCGTCAGTCTTTCCATAATTGGAACAAGTGGAAAAGAACAAAAAGCCTTTGATCCCCTTTTGCTCAGCTGCGTTGATAAGGTTTACGGAAGCTTCATAATTGATCCTGGTAGTTAATTCCGGGAATAGTTTACTTGCCGGGTCGCCTACAACTGCTGCTGTATGGATGACATAATCAACACCTTCCAGTGCACTGTCTACAAGTTTTGCATCGCAGATATCTCCATGGATAAATTCATACCCGGGGTTATTCAGGTGTATGAGCGGGATCTGTTCGTTGAACCAGAGTTTGTCTATCACCCTTACTTGTAAACCCTTCTGCAATGCCAGGTTAGTGATAACAGAACCGATATATCCTGCGCCCCCTGTGATTAAAAGTTTCATAATTTTTACTTTAATAATTCCTTCCTGTTTAATTAATATTTTTATTTCAGGTATTTCTTTTCTGCAATCCTTTTACCTGTAAAACCCTGTCACCTCCAAAAGAAAATACAGGCAATCTTTAAACCATGTAGATAATGAAATATGCCAGCGCTGCCGGAACCCGGACACACTGGTAGAAAAATAAGGCCGCTTGAAATCTGCCATCAAATTAAGCCCCATTACTTTGGCCGTTCCTATCGCAATATTGCTGTACCCGGCAAATAACAATAGATCTGGATCGCAAAAAAAACAGTAGCTACCAGCAAGGCAATACCACTATGTATATAAGGATTATTGTACACTGTGTCTACGTACAACGCAAGCCGGTCGCTATTACCAGCTTCATAAATAATTCCCACAATATTTGTTTTAACCCTTCTGCTACCCTGTTTACATCGAAGTAATGTTTCTCATAAAACTGGCGCAGCAGGTTTTGAGGTCTTTCTATCAGCCCTGCTACCAATTGCGGGTAAAACATTACATACAAACTGTAAATGCCGAAATGCCTCTCGGCTTTCTGATTTCCCCTGTACACTTCGATAGTGTAACTCATCGCCTGGAATGTATGAAAGGAAAGTCCTATCGGGAGAATAATCCCTAAATGCGGAATGTGATTTTGATAACCTGCTGCATTTAATAAGGCAGAAAGATTATCATTTAAGAAATTGTAGTATTTGAAAATGCAAAGGCCGCCAATATTAGCGACAAGGCTTGCGGTGAGATAGTATTTCTTCTTTCTTCCCGAACTATTTTCAAGCAGGATACCGGCAAAATAATCAATGACAATTGTAAAACCCAGTATGAGGATATATACCGGGATAAAAGCCATATAAAAATGGCAGCTCGCCAGTAATAATACCCACCACCTGCAACGGTGAGGAATGGTAAAAAAAACGGCTGTTACAATTATGAAGAAAAGAACAAAATGAAGTGAATTGAACAGCATCGATCACCCGTGCATTGGAATAATGAAGGCGAAATTTTCTTTGACTACGCCTGTGACTGAAATTTATCTTTTAATTTTTTTCGTGAGAGACTTGATATTCAGTTTGCCAATAAGCTTACCCAGCCCGGGCTTTTTCTTTTTATCCTCAACCGTATATCCATAGCCATAACTATATCCATAGCCATAACCGTAGCCATAGCCCGAATACCCGTAACCCAGGATTTTCTTATTCTTTATCCCGTTAAAAACAATATTGATATTCTTCAGGCCCTTTTTCTGATATACATCATACAGAAGGTTCAGGAACACATGGTTGGTATAATTATGCCGCACAATGTACAGCGTAGCATCAGCAAATGGCGATAAGATCTTGGCGTCTGTAACAGCGGCTATCGGTGGTGAATCGATCAGGACAAAATCAAAATGCTGGCTGAGGTATTCAAACAGCCGGGTTAATTTTTCGGATGTCATCAATTCTGCAGGGTTGGGGGGAATCGGTCCCGAAGGAATAATAAATAAATTAGGCAGGTTTGGATGTGGCTTTATTATTTCACTCACATCCTTATTCCCAACAAGGTAGTTACTTAGGCCGGGGTCTCTTTCTATACCAAGAGGTTTACTGATCTTAGGTTTACGCATATCAAACTCCAGCAAAACAACTTTGTCGCCGGTAAGGCTAAGGCTGATGGCTGCATTGATCGCAATAAAGCTCTTCCCTTCTTTAGGAATGGAAGAGGTAGTCAGTATGATCTTACATTTCTCTTTGGATGTTGCTGTAATATAGTTGATGTTGGTTCTCAGTTCCCTGAACTGTTCAGCGATCAAAGTGCGCTTTCCTTCCCCCACCACAACCGGTTTATCAAGCATATGATCATGAAAGATCAGCTCTGAAATAACGGGGATCGGCAGGAATTCTTCGATCTGCGATCTGAATAGAACCCTCTTGCTTGAAAATTCAACCAAGTAAATAAAGACGACCAATAAAACAACAGCAATCAGGACCGCCGTTGTATATATTTTTTGGGGTTGGGGACTGACAATTCCCCAGGGCTCGGGCCTGTCGATCAGCCTATAGTTGGGTACAATGGATGCCGCCGCGATAGCCGATTCTTCCCGCTTTTGTAATAAGAATGTATAGATAGCATTCTTGATCTCCTGCTGTCTCTTTATGTCGAGTAGCAACCTTTCTTTGGAAGGAATTTTATTTAGCGAGCCTGTCATTTTCGCATTCTCCGATTCCAGTTTTGTTTTGCTGGCCTGCATATTCAGGCGCAGGTTGTTAATGGAAGACAGGATGCCCGGCTTCAGCTTATTAATTACTTCTTCGTAAACCTCTATCTGTGGATTTTTTGTGCCTGATAACTCTTTTACTTTCTGAAGATCGGTTTCTGTTTGGTATAGTTGATTCAAAAGCCCGAGCAATAAAGGGTCTGTTATTCCCAGTGTGGCAGGAATGGGGTCACCCGTGGTATTTCTTTTAGTAACGTATGTGCTTATCTGCTTCAGCACTTCCATCTGCACCTCCAGTTCCGCAATCTTTCTGTCTGCGTCTCTCACCTGCGTTAAGTATAATTCACCTTCCTTACCCAGATCAATGATGCCTGCAGTAGAGCGAAAGTCCTGAAGGTTTTTTTCCACACCATTCAATTCGTCTGCTATCAGGCTGAGGCGTTTATCTAAAAACCGCTGTGAGTTTTCATAAATAACGCTCTTGTAATCTACGGCCGACTTCCCGTACACGGTGATAAGGCTGCTTAAAACATCTATGGCACGTTCAGGCACCTGGTCAGAGTAGGTGATGTCAAGTATGGAGGATTGTTTAGATATTGGCTCGATCTTTATCAATCCCTTCAAACTGCTTACTGCCCAACTTATGGGTAAGATCGCTATCTGGAAAGACCCGCTATTTTTCACCCCATGATGTCTCTTATTAATCCTCCAGCGAAGATTGCCAAATTCGCTTGTCACCAGCGAATCAGCCTGGAATACCTGCCCGTTAAATTTGACTGCATTGCCATTCACTAACTCTGCTCTACCAACAAATGGCTTTTTCACAGAATCAGGTGTTTCCATCTCAAGATGAAACGGCAGGTCGGAGCCATAAAACTGCTTTGTAACGATCCTTCCTTTTTGGGAATAGATAACATTCAGCTGCAGGTCGATTGCTACTTTTATCAACAGGTCCTTTGAGGTAAGTATCTGTATTTCTTTCTCCGTTTCTGAGCTTAGGTTTCTTGTATCAATTTTAAATATTTCCTGGAGGTTTGCCGTTTTCTGTTCGGTTTGATCATTTACAATAAGCCTCGCCTTAGCTGCGTATATAGATACCTGGTAGCGCAGGTAAATTCTGGCGCCAATATAGCCCATTGCCAGTGCCAGCAGGATAAGAGGCCAGAATGGCATGATCCGGTACAGCATTCGCTGTATCTGTTCACTTTTATCTACAACCTCTTCATGCGAATTAAATTCGTCTGTTCTATTCGCCATTTAATTTACTTTCTTAGATTAATTACTGTTAAGATGAGAGACAGGCCCACAGCTATCAGGCTGAGGTATTGAGGTACACCGGCGCGTGAAATAAATTTTGCCGGCACCGGTTCTACATAAATCACGTCATTTGTCTTAAGATAAAAAAAAGGAGATTTAAATATCTCCTTTGAAAGAAGATTGACCCGTTCAATTGTCCGTTTACCGTTCTCTTCTCTTATTACCATTACATTATCGCTCTTACCCAGGTAGGTTATATCACCCGCAAGTGCAATTGCTTCGAGGATAGTGGTTCGTTCCGTAGCCATGTTATATCTTCCCGGTCGGGTTACTTCCCCGATAATGGTGATATTATAGTTTAAGAACCTTACATTCACTATCGGGTTTTTTGTATAGTCTTTAAATTTTTCGGCTAAAAGCACTTCCAGTTGGATACGGGATAATCCTTCTGCTTTTATTTTTCCTAAATAAGGGACCTTAATAGTTCCGTCTGCTTCAACCAAATAACCCAGCACCGACCCTCCACCAGAAGCACCCCCGGCGGTGTTTCCAACAATACCTGAAGCGGAGTTAAGGGCGGTAAGATCTGCGACATTGTTTCCTCCTACAGTGATCCAAAGCTGGTCGTTTTTTTGAATAGGTGTTTCAAATGAATTTTGCGCTGTCTGCAATGCCGCGGAATCAGCCGCAGTAAGATTATTCAGGTAGATCACTTTTTTAGTTGGTGTGCAAGAGCTAACGGCAACTATTACTAACAAGCTGCAAAAAAAGAGTACCGGATATTTTTGATGTGTAAACATTTCAACTCAATTTGAGGATAACAAAACAAGATTTCCTTTTAATGTATATATGTCCCCTGTTTTGTCACAGGTAAATTGTCCTTCACCGACTAAAGGAAGGGGCATTCGTTCACCAAATCTCGACATCCAACCCATCTGTTTTGCAGGTACTCCACTAACCAGCGCAAAAGGCGGTACGCCCTTGGTCACTACGCTGCCGGCCGCAATAAATGCATATTCGCCGATAGTTATTCCACATATAATGGTGCAGTTGGCGCCGAGGGTGGCCCCTCTTTTCACAACCGTATCCCTGTATTCTTCTTTGCGGTTGATTGCACTCCTTGGATTGTACACGTTTGTAAACACCATGCTTGGTCCGCAAAACACTTCATCCTCCAACGTTACACTATCATAAACAGAAACATTGTTCTGAATTTTTACATTATTCCCGACAACAACCTTATTGCCAATGAAAACATTTTGCCCGAGCGAACAATTGGAGCCTATAACAGCTCCGCCGCATACATGTGCCCAGTGCCATATCCTGGAACCATTTCCAATCCGGGCGCCTTCATCCACGATAGCCGTATCGTGTTTTGTATAATTCAAGACAACTGGTTTTTTAGGAATGGGTGAAAGTCGCCGGTAATGCCCAGCGGCACCTGCGTGCGCAACTGGCTCACTGTTTCTATGGTCATCCGGTTCTCTTCGATGCCAAAACCATTTCCAGCCAACACGTGCTCATAAACCCTGGTATGAAGATCTGAAAACCCGTCAGAAAAGCCTACGTCGCTGTCGTTGATAGTAAGATTGCGGTAAGTTCTTTCACCATTCTGCCGGGTTCCAGAAGGCAGATCGGTATGATCTACAGACAAAAACCAACGCACCCTTGCTCTTTCAAATTCCGTAATCCCTCCTGCTTTCAGGCTGTCCCTGTAATGAAGCTTATTCTCTACCACTTTACCAAAAACAAAATACAGCATATCAAAAAAATGGACCCCTATGTTCGTGATGATACCTCCTGATTTGCTAACATCTCCTTTCCAGGAATTGAAGTACCATTTACCTCTTGCTGTTACGTAAGCAAGGCTCACGTCGAATTTCCTAGCCCCCGCTTCAGCCACTTTCTTTTTCAGTGCAATAATGGAGGGATGCATGCGAAGCTGCAATACTGTATACACTTTTCGCCCGGTGTCTTTTTCAATTGCCTGCAGTGCGTCAATATTCCAATGGTTAAGCACAAGAGGTTTCTCGCAGATTGCATCTGCACCGGAGCGAAGCGCAAACCGTATGTGTGAGTCATGAAGATAATTGGGCGAACAGATGGATATATAGTCTACCGCCTGGCCTCCCGGTTTGCGGCGCAATTTGTCAATATGCCTGTCAAACCTTTCAAATTCAGTAAAAAAATCTGCATCGGGGAAATAACTGTCAATAATGCCGACAGAATCTTTAGGGTCCAGTGCTGCCACCAAACTACCGCCGATGTCCTTGATCGCTTTCATGTGTCGGGGTGCGATAAACCCGGCAGCCCCGATCAATGCAAAACGCTTCATTTATTTAATTCCTGCTTTTGACTTTTGACACGGCTTCGCCTATCTCAGTCACATATGCAGCAAACAGGAGAGAGATCTTTCCGCCAAAAAAGTTTTGGTGTGAACCGGGTATTTTTCAAACCCCTGGTCATTCACACGGGCGTTTCCGCATTTCAACGGAAATCTCCCCTATAACCCCACTATATACCTGAAAAATTTTTAAACAAAATTAGGCGCAAAAGTAACCATTTTTTCAGAAGGATGCGTGATTGAATCAGCAATAATTTCAGCGTGTTTCAAATAAAAAAACTATCATTTAACCTGCATCGGAGCCAGGGCTGTTATTCAACCCCAACTGACATAAAAAAAGGCTGTCAATTATGACAGCCTTTAAAATATCATGACCAGTTTAACCGAGTGCAACTCTTTTGAATTCCGTTATCTTCAGATCCGCGCTTACACTTTTCAGGTAATCAGCCACGGATTTAGCATTATCCTTTACGAATGGTTGCGCAAGCAGGGTATTTTCTTTTAAGAACTTATTGACCTTTCCTACAGCAATTTTTTCTGCCATTTCAGCAGGTTTTCCTTCTGCCTTTATCTGTTCGATAGCGATCTCCCTTTCTCTTGAGATGGTTTCTTGTGGAATAGAAGTTTCATCAACCGCTAAGGGATTCATAGCAGCGATCTGCATTGCGACATCCCTGCCTGCATCTGCAGCTTCCTTGTTCATCCCCACCAAAACCCCCATACGATTGGCGCCGTGGATATAGCTGGCAACAAATTCTGCATCAATTCTTTCAAATTTTAAAGCAATCTTTTCGCCAATTGCTGCCAGTTTATCGTTTACCAGTTCTGCTACTTTTGCACCGTTAACAGTTACCTCGTTCAATTCATCCACATTCTTTACATTATTGGCTATGGCAGCATCCGCGATACTTTGTGCAAATGCAACGAACTCCGCGTTCTTGCTCACGAAATCCGTTTCGCAGCTAACGCAAACAATCATTCCTGTTTTATTATCGGCGGTTGTTTTTGCCAATACCACGCCTTCTTTCGCCTCCCTGTCACTGCGCTTTGCAGCAACTTTTTGACCCTGTTTACGAAGCCAATCAATAGCGGCCTCAAAATCGCCATTGCTTTCAGTTAATGCCTTCCTGCAATCCAGCATCCCGGCTCCTGTAGTTTGACGCAGCTTATTGATATCAGCTGCTGTTATTGTTACGCTCATTGTAATATTTTTTACCAAAGCCGCCTATCCTGGCCGCTATTGGAATTATTGAATTAATAATTTGCTTTTTGCGATAGATGGTGATTACCTCGGGCCACCACTTGAAGCTGGCCTTCTGCCACCTGCACCCGGACCTGGTACACGGCGCTTGGCGGGAGCGACACCCCTGGTTCTTTTGCCTCTTTCTTCGCCACCTTCCAATTTCTGTTCAAAACGGGCCGCTTTTGCTTCAGCAGATTCATCTGCATCACCTGCATTTTCATCATCAGAATCTTTTTCCGCCTGGCGCTCTGATAAACCTTCTGCGATGGCCGCAACGATATAATTCACAACAATCGCAATGGATTTAGTAGCATCGTCGTTCGCCGGGATGGCAAAATCAACTTTATTGGGATCGCAATTGGTATCAACCATGCCGAAAGTAGTGATGTTCAGCCTGCGGGCTTCCGCCAAGGCAATATGCTCGTGCCCGATATCAACCAGGAACAATGCAGCCGGAACACGGCTGATCTGCGCAATACCTCCTAAAACCTTTTCCATTTTTTCTTTATCCCTTGTCAGCGTAAGCCTTTCCTTTTTAGTAAGGTTATCTATGCTGCCGTCATTCAACATCTTCTCGATGCTCTGCATTTTCTTAACGCTCTTACGAACAGTGTTGAAGTTGGTAAGCATCCCACCCAGCCAGCGTTCTGTAACAAAAGGCATATTGACACGCTTTGCGCAATCTGATACTATCTCCTTTGCCTGCTTCTTTGTGGCAACGAACATTATTTTCTTACCGCTTTTTGCGATTGATTTCAATGCCGCAGCAGTTTCATGCAACCCTTCTACCGTTTTATTCAGATCAATGATGTGAATACCTTTCTTTTCAGCAAAAATGAAAGGAAGCATTTTAGGATTCCACTTCTTTTTTAAATGGCCGAAGTGTACGCCCGCATCAAGCAATTGCTGTTGTAAGGAAGTGTTATTTTCCATTGTATGTTTTTATTATTGTAATAGTAATATAGTTGATGGTTCATGGCTATGAACTATAAGCCAAGAACTATGAACCAATAAATTAACGTTTGCTGAACTGGAAGCTTCTTCTTGCTTTCTTGCGGCCTGGTTTTTTACGTTCTACCGAACGTGGGTCACGTTTTAAGAAACCAGCAGCTTTCAGAGCCGGGCGATAATCCGGGCTTACTTCAAGAAGAGCGCGGGCAATTCCGAGCTTTGCCGCTTCTGCCTGTCCTTTTACACCACCACCCTGGGCATTTACCACGATGTCGAATTTTTCAGAAGCATCGGCGGTCTTTAGGGGAGCCTCGAGCTGATTCTGCAGGTAAACCAGCGGAAAGTAGGTTTTATAATCTTTCCCGTTAACCGTGATCTTGCCTTCGCCCCTGCTTAAGAAAACACGGGTTACTGCTTCCTTCCTGCGGCCAACTGCGTTTTTTTGTTTTTCCATTATTTCAAAATTTGAAAATCCGGAGACCTGGAATTACCCGGTCCCTATTCGATTTAAGTTTAAAATTTTAATTCTTTTGGTTGCTGTGCTCCATGAGGATGGTTGCTGCCTGCGTACACAAACAATTTCTTGTACATTTTGCGTCCAAGCCTGTTCTTAGGCAGCATGCCCTTTATCGCTCTTTCGATGAGCACTTCAGGCCTGCGCTTCAGAAGATCCTTTGCAACTTCTTCTTTACGTCCACCGGGGTAACCGCTAAAACTGTCATAGATCTTATCATCCATTTTATTCCCGGTCAACTTTATTTTTTCGCAATTGGTTACAATTACAAAATCCCCGCAATCAACGTGAGGGGTAAAATAGGCTTTGTTCTTGCCGCGAAGAACAGCCGCAATTTTTGAACACATACGGCCAATGGTTTGATTAGTACCATCCACAACGTACCAGTTGTGAGTAACGGTAGCCTCGTTCGCATGTTTTGTGGTGAAATGTAGTTTACTCATTGTATTATCTTTTAGGTAATGAACCCGCTATCCCGGGCTCTAAATTTTTTGGACGGCGAAGGTAGGGTGCTGCATTTTAATTTCCTTCAAAAAAAGCATTTATTTTTATTGCGCCTTTATAAACAAGTGATTTTCAGTGAAATTTTTGACTACTTAAATTACTCAAAGAAAAAAACGACTTTTTTGCCAATAAAAAAGCTGTTGCATTTTCATGCAACAGCCTTATTAAATTATGTTAACGCTCAATTTATTGAATCCTGTAAGTATAATAACCAGGGTTTCCTAAATAAAGGCTAATGGTGTGCGTTCCCGCAGGCAGGGCAAAATTGTGTGCAGCATCGCCTATATCGGATCCACCCGGTGAAAGGCTTCCCTTGCCATCACTATCGCCATAGTTCAAAGCCCATGCGCCATTGGCTCTAAATTTAAAAACGTCTCCAGCAACCGTGGTGATCGTACCCACCCACTTATCATTTGCAGCATCATACGTCATCGGCACATCTGTATTCCAGGTGCTGGCTGCAAAACTACCTATAAGCCCCCAGGTAGTTGCTTCACTCGACCATGTGTTGGCAACAGTATTGCCTGTTAAATGATAAAAGCCCGGAGCCGCCACAGATAAATTAGATGGGCCACCCGGTTCAAGGGTACCTGAACCACCATCTCCATAAGCATTACTCCAGTCTGGAGTGGCTGCAAATTTAAATTCCCTTGTTCCACCGGGAATATTAACATACCCGTCAAATTTGCCATCATTTGCTGGTGATCCTAAAGTTTGCGCTAATGCTGGCGCCCATCCCTGGTAATCGCCAGGCACATATAACAAACCGGATTCGCTCACGTTAGTTACCGTAAACTTTCCATTCTGAAAATCAACAAGTATTTTATACATACCTGTTTTATCTGGTCCCGGGATATCGGCATTCCCCTGGTCTTTGCCGAAAGTGCCGCCCTTATTCAAGTCAGGGATCGTATTATCAGCGACATTATATTTATGGCCCCAGTCCCCGTTCAATGGAAGAAAAACGTATTTGCCACCACCGTTCAGGAAAAAAGTACCTTCATACGTTACAGTATCGATCATTGTAAATCCTTGCGCCGGTAAAGCTACCGGGTTATCCCATCCACTTGCTGTTGCACTTCCTACCAATACCAGTGTACGGCTGGATGCAGGCGGCGGTACCACTTTAGGCGGTACTAAGTACGGGGTTGCATTTATTGTAAGTGTATTGGAAACGTATTGATCGTTATTATTTAGGTAAGAAGAAACAACCCTTGTGAAAATTGAATAGGGCAAACCGGGTTTTAAGCCGAAGCCAATTAACACAGCATTTAATTCCTTTGCTGAAAAAGTGGCAGATAAATTACCTATTATTTCCCTGGAAAAGGGAGTTTTAAAATTGCCGCCAACAGTATCTATCTGCAAAACATATTTTGTATGTGCAGAATCCGTTGCGTAACCGGCACCTGTCCAGCTAAATGTAACAGCTGTCTTATTGGAATCGGCCCTGTCCGGTGCAATAGTACTGGCAGAACTGCTCAATACAACTGCTTTACCAGTACCAAATGAATTTAAGTCTTTTTTCTTATCGCAAGAAGCAAACAAAGCAATGGTACTTATTACCAGAAAAAGCAATTTAGAAATATTTTTCATAACGCAATTTTATATTGTGATGATTAGTTTACAGTAAATTTCCCGGATACAAAATTTACATTTATTGTATGCATACCCCCGCTTGACGGACCTTTAATATTATCGCCTCCCTGCTTAAAATTATCCCCTGCTGCTGCATTACAACTATTAGACCCACAGGCATTACCATATTTGACCGACCAGTCGCCGTTCACAGGCAGCAGTAAATATTCCTGTCCGCCAACTAATGAAATTGTAATGGTATAGTGTGTTGCATCGATCCGGGTAAATTCCTGTGTTGGTAGAGGTACCGGGTTATCCCAGCCACCTGCTGTTGCGCTGCCAACTAAATAAAGTTTACCATCAGTAAAAAAGGGAGGAGTACCGGGTGGCGTTACCGCTGCATCCAAATAAGGAGTAACGGTAACGACTATCACATTAGAATATAAGGGCACAGAAATACCCAGCGTTGACCTTAGTCTTATATTCAAATTATAAGCCACGCCGGGCTGCAAATTCATTGCAAGTAATTTTTTATTCAGATCACCCACAGTAAATGTTGCTGACAGGTCCTTTGCAATAGTAGTTTCACTTAGGTCAGGTGTAGTAAATTTAGAAGATGTATCGATCTGCACTGTATAAGATACATCCTGCGAGCTGACACCTGTACTAAGCTGGTAGTTTGGATTAGTCCATGAAAAACTGATGGCATTCTTATTTTTATTCGCAATGCTCAAAACCTGCGGATCAGTAGAAGAAACAGTTAAAACAGGGTCCGTTCCTCCTGCATATCTAACCTCACTTATTTGCTTTTTGCAAGCCTGCACCAGGAAACAAGCTATTATAACTGTACTTAATTTTATTATATTTTTCATATCAAGTATTTTATCTTTCGTAATTAATAACCAGTATTTTGTTTGAGGTATGAATTAGCGGCCAGGTCATCAGATGGTATAGGAAACAAATTATATTTGCTGTCCACAGCCGTGCCTGATGCTACGCCTCCTTTCCATGCCCACAAATAAGTGCCTGTTGTGAACAAGCCATACCGGATAAGATCCGTGCGGCGGTGTCCTTCCCACATTAATTCACGGCCTCTTTCAGCTAGTATATATTGAAGGTCAAGCTGCGGGTAACTAGCGGAGTTGGCATCAAAAGGCCTTGCTCTTGCTGCCAGTTCACGCAGGTAATCAAGAGCTGTAGCATCAGAGCCTCCTGTACCACCTCTTTTTACTGCTTCGGCATAGATGAGGTAAATTTCTGCCAGCCTGAAGATGGGCATATCAATGCTTGAGAAAGTTTTTCCATTATCAATGTTCGGCGCAATTGCCCCGCTGCGGGTTTTATTCCTGAATTTAGTAGAAGAATAACCATCCGTAGAAACGTCCAGCAACTGGGTCATTATCTTATTTTGACCTGCTGTATAGAACTGGCCTCTTATGTCTGCTGTGTCGAAAAGATCTACGAATTGGTGTGTGATCCTTATACAACCCCATGTACCATTTGACCCTGAACTGTCGCCGGGAACACCTGCAGGCCCATGGACCAGGAAGGTAGTTCCGCCATAGGTCTGTGTAGCTATGCCATCATAAGGTGCTGTCCAGATAAATTCATCCGTGTTCAAATGATTATCTGCCAGCATCAGTTCCTTGTATTTTGGATGCAGCGTATATCCTGCAGTGGTCACTTTGTTGCAGTAAAAGATCGCGTCGTCATACCTCGGCACACCAGTATATACATTTGCGTTCAAATAAAGACGTGCAAGCAAACTCCAGGCAGCAGCCTGGTCTACCCTTCCGTATTCGTTTGTTTTGGGTGCAGGAAGTAATGTTGACAGTTGTACCAACTCCTTCTCAATGAAATTAAAAAGACCTATTCTGCCCACCTGTTTTGGAAATGATGGCGAGCCGATTGCAACGGAATCTGTTACCAATGGTGGATTTCCAAAAAGATCCATCAGGATCCAGTAATGATAGGCTCTTAAAAAACGAGCTTCCTGTTTGTAGGTTCTGATGTTATCGGCATCAGCGCCAGTGATCCCCCTTGTGGAAAGATTGTCTTCTGATGATTCAGTTATAAAATTGTTCGCGAGCGTAATGGCGAAAAATGACCTGTAATAGCTGCATTTCACACTAAAATTCACCGAGGTCCAGTTCATTTGATGAATGCCTATGGGGTCAGTATTATTGTGTTGTGTCCAGCCTGCTTCATCTGTGCTAAGGCATTGCAGGTACCACAGGTTTCTTAAAAAATCTGAGTTTCCTGCATCGCTGATAATTGCTGTAGGAAGATCACCGCTTCCTGCGCCCTGGCTGCCTGTGGCGAGCATAACGCCGTACACTTTTGCAAGTGCCTGCTTATAACCCTGCGGAGTTGCAAACACTTTATCATTGGTAAGATCATTGGTAGGAACAAGGTCGAGCTTTTTTGTACAGGCATTGAGTAACATGAGCGCTGATACAATCAAGGTGAGCTTAAAAGAAATATGTTTCATATTTTTTACTTTAAAATTTTAGAATTCCAGGTTAGCGCCTATTGAAATTGTGCGTGGGCGGGGATAAAAATTATTATCAATGCCGTTACCAACTTCCGGATCGAGCCCTTTATACTTTGTGATCACAAATACGTTTTGCACGATTGCGCTTAACCTGAGCACAGCCTTGCTGCTGCCGATCCTTCCGAAGTTATACCCGATCGAAGCATTGTCCATTTTTAAGAAGGAAGCATTTTCAAGGTAATAATCGCTGAAGCCCTGCAGGTCCGTTTTACCTTCAAATTTTGTTTCGAGGTAGTTGACAGAACCATTATGTATGGTGTAAGGGTCAAGTATCTGCGTTAATTTCCCAAAATCGCTATACGTATTATTATATACATAATTGTTGAAATTTGCCCGCAAAACAAATCCCGCGTTCCATTTCTTGTAGGACAGGTTTGTGCTGAAGCCAAAGAATAAATTGGCGTCCGGCGCCTTTGCCAAATACTTGTCCTGGTCATTAATTATCCCGTCCCGGTTAACATCCTCAAACAAACCTTCAATAGGTTTGCCACTTGCGTCATACACCTGGTGGAATAAAAAGAATGTATTCTTGGGATGATCGATCTGGCTGTAGGTAATAAAGCCATTTACTCCCGCGGCTCCTGAACCAGTAGCGCCCGGGTAGTTGGGGTCCCTGTCTACAACAGTAAGGTTAACGATTTTATTCTTATTATATGTAGCATTGAAATTTACATCCCAGGTCAGCTGCGTATTTCTAACAGGTGTGGCAGTTATATTGAATTCAACGCCTTTATTATCCATATCCCCAACATTTGCCAGTATATACGCAGAAAAATTCGTGCCTGCCGGTTGAGAGATCGTGTTTAACAAATCCTTGGTCTTTCTCAGGTAAAAATCTATACTGCCCGTGATCCTGTTATTCAAAAAGCCATAATCCACTCCAAGATTGTATCCTGTGGTCAGCTCCCATTTCAGCCCTCCATTAAACCCGCCGGGTGTGTAGGTATAATAATATGTATCACCAAACTGGGTGAGGGAATTAGGCCCACTCAGGGCATATGTCGATAAGAAAAAATAGTTGTTATTTGCGATACTCGCCCCTATATCCTGTTGTCCGGTAACGCCGTAACCCGCTCTTAATTTAAGTTCCGAGATGACTTTACTATTCTTTAGAAAACTCTCGTTACTCATCCTCCAGGAAAAAGCCGCTGAAGGGAAAGTTCCCCATTTGTTGCCTTTAGCAAAGCGGGAGGAGCCATCGCGACGGATCGTGGCAGTAAGAAAATATTTGTCACCAAGCGCATAGTTCAGCCTGCCAAAAACTCCTATTACAGTGTTTTCTGGTTTATTAAAGGGAAATTTGGGCGCTAAGGTTCCAGGAACGGTATCACGCTTTGCAGTATATCCCCGGTAATTATAGTCAGTGGTCAGGTAATTGTTATACGTGTAGCCTGCTGTGAGATCTATCCTGCTATTAATAGCAGCAATCTCCTTTACATAATTTAAGTAAAAATCCACTACAGTGTTTTTCTTTGTTGATTTTTTTTCGCTGTACGTACCGCTGATTCCCGGTTTACCTATCACATATTTATAAGCTGCACTGTCATTTACGAAATAACTCCCCGTGCTCTTGCTTACATCATAAGCAAGGTTCAGGTTTGCATGAAGCCCTTTCACAAAAGGAAGCGCATAATCAAACTGGATATTGCCGATGCTCCTCTTGGGAGAAAACTCATCAAATGTTTCGTTTAATATTCCAACAGGGTTGTTGGGCCGGTTGAGAATAAGTTCGCCGTTTGATTCCAGCCACTCAAAGTACCCGTTATACCTTGGGCTGTTGGAGCGAATAGGCTGAGTAGGATCAAAATGAACTGCACCTCCAATAGCTTCCTGGTTGCCAAACCTGGTTTTTTCTATCGCCCCTTTCAGGTTGATATCAACCTTCAATGAATTATTAAAAAAGGTTGGATTGAGCACCAGGGCAAGAGAGGTCTTTTGCAGATGGTCTGTTTTTAGAATTCCGTTCATATAAGAATAGCCAATGGAAAGACGATAAGGCAGTCCTTTGATACCGCCGGTGATACTAAGATTATTATCCGTAGATACAGCAGTTTGATAAATGGCATCCTGCCAGTTGGTATTGGCCGTACCTAACTGTGTTTTCTGTTTGGCATATAAAGTAGAGGAAGCGGTATTCACTATTTCCCTTATCTGGTCACCAGTCAGTACCTCTACTTCCCCTGTTTTATTCGCAATAGAAAGAACAGTGTTGAAATTAAGTTTTAATCCTCCTGATTTACCTTTTTTTGTAGTGATAATGATCACACCGTTTGCAGACCTTGTTCCATAGATGGCTGCAGCAGAAGCATCTTTCAGCACCGTAAAGCTTTCAATATCGTTTGGATTAATAAAACTCAATGGGTTGCTTGCACCGTTAATGGTCCCGCCATCCAAGGGAACTCCATCAATTACGATCAATGGATCATTGCTGGCAGCTAAAGAAGACCCTCCGCGAATACGTATTGTGCTTCCCTGGCCCGGTTGTCCACCATTGGAAGTAATCGCAATCCCAGGTACTTTACCAGCGATCATCTGTTCGGGTGTAGTGATATTTCCTTTCTGAAAATCCTTTGCCGTTACAACGTTTACCACACCAGTCAGGTCTTTTTTCCTGGTGGTACCATAACCCACAATTACCACATCGGTCAATACCTGTGCATTTTCTGTCAGGCTAACCGTTACACTGCCGCTTCCAATAGCTGCTTCCTGGAGATTGTAGCTCGCAGAGCTGAACACCAGTGTAGTCGCCGTTTCCGGGGCTTTCAATGAGAAAGTACCGTCTGCCGCTGTTTGCGTGGAAACTTTTGTTCCTTTTACAGACACTGTAACACCCGGTAAAGGGTTTCCATTTTTTGCTTCGGTTACCTTACCGGAAACTGATTTTTGGGCAAAAGCTGTAACCGATAACAATGTACATATCACCAGTACAGTGACCAGTTTCGGCAGCCCTTTCAGAACATGATGCATACTTTTTTTCATCAGCATAATTTTTTAACGGAGAGAATACAATAACGGAAGAATAAGAGAAGATAGATCACAGAAACGTGACCCGTTTTCATGCTTAAAGCATTCGTTAGTTTTGGTATTCACAGCAACCGTTTGTTAATATTGAGGGTTGTTATGAGAATAATAATGTGTAAAAATTACACAATTATAGTTATTTTTTATTTACAACGAACTATTGTTTATAATTTTCCTGTTTAATCTAAGATCTTTCAACATTTCAAAGACAATTTGTGCCTATTTTTCGCTGCAACCTGTACTTGTTGTGCCCGTCAAAAATCTATTCCAACCATTCGCTTTTTCTTCTTTTCATACTTCTCATAGTTGAACTTGTACAGTTTGCCCGGGCGATGGGGAACATCCTGTTCCATTTCTTTCAGGTCTATCAAAAAGTCCATTGAAAAGAATTTCTTCCTGAAATTACGCCTGTCCATTTTGATATCCAGTATGGCTTCATAAAGATTTTGAAGTTCCCGCAAGGAGAATTTTTTGGGAAGCAGGTTAAATCCAAGTGGATGTTCCTGCACCCTTTTTTGCAATTGCTGCAGGCAGGTATCAAAGATCTGCTGGTGATCAAAGGCAAGACTGCCAACACTCTTAATGTCGTGCCAGTGCAGTTCATTATCCAGGATATTTAGTTTATGATGCTGTACATTTATCAGCGAGCAGTAAGCCACGGTAACTACCCGCCCCGCCGGATGACGGCTTACATTTCCGAAAGTGTGTACCTGCTCCAGGTACACGTCACTCATGCCGGTTCGCTGTTTCAGTATCCTGTCTGCTGCTGCGTCCAGGTCTTCGTTGGGAAAAACGAGATCTCCCAGCAAGGACCATTTTCCTGAATATTTTTTCAGGTCACTCCGGATCAGCAGCACTTTCAGTTTATTCTCATCAAAACCAAAGATCACACAGTCAACTGATAATGCGATCTTGTTGGTACTAGCCACTTCAGATTGTATTGCCTGGAGTGTCTTGATCTGCTTTTGTTGTTTTACCGGGTCATCAGTTTGCATAAGAATTATTTATGTATTACTGAATGGAAAGGTTTAATGGTATCAGGATCTTTTTGCCGGCCGCCACTGTAAGCTTAGCTCCCTGCCCAATGGTTTGGCTGTAATTTAAAACACACTCTCCGCCCTGCTTTGGAGCGATAAGTATTTCACTGCCTGATGGAAGGATTTGCGGCGGCACTTTATTGTATGTCCAGTTGGCTGGGTCATTCCAGTTGCCGCTTCCATTAAATATATAAACATTGGCCGGGTGATAAAGGTATACGTGGTATTCGCCGGGCTGCAGCGTAATGCTTTGACTTGCCGATGGAGTAAAAGTGGCATTGGTACCACCATTAAGCCCGCTACCTGTTCCATTGCTGAGGTAATTGTACCAGCCACTGGCATTTTGAAAGCTTATTGTTCTTGTTTGTTGCGTCACATCCAAATTTGCTACTATATTCAATTTCATCCCATTGTTTGCATTGTCTGATATCTGGTATTTCTTAAACAGTCCTGCATTATCATAAAAATCATAACTGAAATTAGAGCTGTTGAAAAGATCCGGGAAGGATAGCCGCAGGTTTATAAGACTTGAGTAAGCATTGTACAGGTCTTTCCTGCGCTGTTCAGAAAACTTTTCCCATTGAGGTGGCTTGTTAGCGATGCGACAGTCATTACTGATAGTGCCATCTTCGCAACGGTTGATGGATTGGTCGTATCCTCTTTCCCCAAACTGCCAGATCATTTTAGGTCCTGGTGTTGTGATAAAAACAGATGCCGCTGCGGCCATTCTTTTTAGTGCAGTGGCTGTGTCTTTTACATTATAACCTCCGTTGGTATTGCCAAAATTGACGCACTTATACATGAGCCTGTCCTTGTCATGGCTTTCCATATAGCCTACTGCTGCAGGGCTTGCAAAGGATGTCTGGCTGCTGTTATACATAATTTTCGAAAAATCCGAGCCGGTTGTATAACCCATTGCGGCCTGCGTATACTGGTCATTACATTCACTCCATAACAAATACCCGTGCGCTTCATAAAGTTGTTCCTCCTGCCGCTGTCCGCCAAGAAACTCCAATATCATATAGGTATTTGGGTACCGGGGCATAATGTAATCATAGTAGCGGTTAAGATTGGCAACGCGGGTATTGTCAAGATTTTCAACCGTGGTACCGTCGCTTTGAGTTTGTGTAAACCCTTTAGCCAGGTCGAAACGGTATCCATCCACTTTATATTCTTTTATCCAGTAATCCAAAGCACGCCTCACCCAATATTGTGTAGCCGTGGCAGTGTGATTAAGATCTTCAAATACACCATAGGGATGCGGCGCCGTTTGATTGAGCCATGGATTATTAGCCGCTGGCTTACCATTGGCCCCATCCCAATACAGTTTGCCTTCCGGTGCATTGTACGAATCCAGGTGATTGTACACCACATCAAGAATAACTGCAATACCGTTTTGATGACAGAGATCAATAAACTCTTTGAATTTATCTTTTGTGCCATAGGCTTTATCCAGTGCACAATAGAATGTAGGATTATAGCCCCAGCTTTCATTGCCGCTAAATTCATTTACCGGCATTAACTCAATAGCGTTGATCCCAAGCCGCTTAAAATAATTAATGCTGTCAATTAACATTTGATAATTTTTGGCAGCGCCGAAGTCACGAACCAGCAATTCGTAAATAACAAGATTGTGTTTATCCGGCTTCACAAAATTGGGCACTTTCCAGTTGTAGGCTGGCGCACAAGTTTGCAAAACACTTACATAACCATTTTTTCCAGGAGAAAAATTCGGGTCCGTTGGCGTACTTTTAAGATTGGGATACGTGGCCGCAGGTATATACTGATCATTCCATGGATCAAGGATCTTTTCTGAATAAGGGTCTGCGATATAGATCAAATTATCTACCGAATACTGAAAGGAATATTCGTAGCCGGGTGTTAATCCGCGTATAGTAAACCAATAGTAATTATTATCGGGTGTTTTATACATCTGGAATTGGGCCTGGGGCACCCAGCTGCAACCAGGAAAATCTCCAAGTATTACCACGTTTTGCTTATTTGGCGCAAACAATACCAATGTTACAGAATCGCATCCATCACCATAATTGATCCCTTCTCTTACACCTGATGGCAGGGACCTTACAGTAGTTACAGGGGCTACATAAAACTGTACGGTATCGTAATAACTAACCCCGGAAACAACCAATTCCGATACTACCTGCTGATTGCCGGCTACTGAAACAACCGCATTTCCTGAGATCGTATTAGTATTGGTTAACGGTCCGGAGATCTGGATTCCATTGAAATACAATTTCAACGTACCTGTATTTGTAGAGGCTACTGCAGTAACTGGCACAGATTGGCTAACCGTCGCATTAACCTGTTCGCTGGAAATATGGAACGTAGGTACGATCGGCGGCTGCGTAAACTGAATAGCGTTTGCACCTGTTGGATATACCGGTATGAACATATCCGAACCGTCAGTATTGGCCTGTTTTTTTACTGCCGAGGCGGAAGCATTGGCATCCCTAAAAAGAATATTGACAGTTTTAATAGTTTCAGCAGCAGGTACTCCTAAAAAGCTGCGGATATTAGTAATCGTGTATTGGTACTTGTTATTTCCCAATGAAACCGCTTTCAGTGCAGGAGTGGCGCTTCCCCAGGCTCCGCCAGTGCTTCCATTTACATAGAGCCATTGCTGTCCGCCACTACCGCTGAGATTGGTAGTAACACCCACATGCACGTATATATTATTAGGATCGCTGTAATTATAAAGGCCCTGGTTACCTTTGCTGGCGTCTACCGTAATGACCACGGTGGAATTATCATTTGGAAATTGAGGAGACCAGGTCAGCAATTGAGCAGGGAGCGTATAGCTAAGCAGGATAATAGCAGCAGAGAGCAGAATTTTCTTCATGAAGCAATCAGTTTAATGTGTAAAACTAACACATTAATTCAATATCCCAAAATGTATTTCCAAAAAAATTTTGATTGCCTTTTGTGTCTTCAAAAATACTATAAATGCTGATTTCATAATTTTAACTTTGGGCCAATTCATTGCCGTATGTACGATCCGAAACAAACAAAAGAGCTGCAGCAGCTTACTGCCGGGTGGCTGGCACATTCAAAACCAGGTAAGCTGGATAAAGAGGTTTTCAGCAATATAGAAGATCTGAGAGATATATTAAGGTTTCATGAATACAGGTATTATGTACAGGCTGATCCGCTCATCAGTGATTTTGAATATGATTCATTATATAAGCTGCTGGAAAAAATTGAAAAAGAAAACCCGGATCTCGTAACCGTTGATTCTCCCACACAAAGAGTGGGCCCCGGTCTGGTATCCACTTTTCCGAAAGTAGAACATATTGTCCCGATGTTGTCCCTGGAAAACAGTTATAACCAGGATGACCTGCTGGATTGGGACCGGAAGGCAAGATCCCTTTCACAACTGGAAGTTGTAGAATATTGCATAGAACCGAAATTTGACGGCGCCAGCATTTCATTGATCTATGAAAATGACCTGCTCACAAGGTCTGCCACAAGGGGAGACGGTATCACCGGCGATGAAATTACCACCAATACAAAAAAAATAAGGTCTGTTCCGCTATCGGCCAAATTCAGCCGTTACGGGATCGAACAAATTGAGGTGAGAGGCGAAGTGCTTATCAATAAAAATAATTTTAAAGCCTACAATCAAAAGCTGGAGGAACAGGGACAGGCGCCATTGGCCAATCCACGGAATGCAGCAGCCGGAACGCTCCGCATCAAAGACACAGCAGAGGTAGGCAGGCGAAACCTGGAAGCTTTCTTATACCATGTAAGCTATTTCACAACCAAAAATGAGAAACGGGGAAATGCCGTGGGTGAGCCACCATCAACACATAGCGACATGCTGGAGATGCTTTGGCAACTGGGGTTCCGAAGCCCCAAAAAAGACATGAGGGTAGTGAAAGGAATAAACAAAGTGATCGAGTACATAGATGAATTTGAAGCGTTGCGGGACGAACTCCCTTACGAGATAGACGGCATGGTAATTAAAGTAAATGATCTTGCATTGCAGGATAAGCTGGGCATGACAAGCCACCATCCGCGCTGGGCGATCGCCTATAAATTCAAAGCAAGGCAGGGTACCAGTAAGCTGGTTGGAGCTGAGTTCCAGGTAGGGAGAACCGGGGCTGTGACCCCGGTCGCCAAAATTGAGCCCGTGCAGGTGGGAGGGGTAACGGTTACGAGTATCTCATTGCACAATGAAGAATATATCAGGGAAAAGGACCTGTTGCTTGGCGATACGATCCTGGTCGAACGTAGTGGTGACGTGATACCGCAGATCGTAAAGTCATTTCCTGAGTTGAGAAAAGGAAAGGAAACCGCCATCCTGTTTCCCGTTGATTGTCCTGCCTGCCATCACCGTCTTTACAAACCAGAGGAAGAAGCGGTTTGGAGATGTGTTAACATCAATTGTGAGGCGCAGGTGGTGGAAAGGATCATTCATTTTGTGAGCAAGGACGCCATGGACATAAAAAGTTTTGGCGAAGCCAACGTAAGAAAATTCTATGCGGAAGGGCTTTTAAAAGACATCCCCGGGATTTATATGCTTGATTTTGATGCCATTGGAAAAATGGAAGGGTTTGGAAAAAAATCTATTGACAACCTGCAGGCAGCTATTGAAGCTTCGAAAAATCAGCCGCTTCACCGGTTGATATACGCACTCGGCATCCGCTATGCAGGGGAGACCACAGCTAAAACCTTAGCCAATGGTGTTAGTCACGTGCTGGATTTTAGAAATTTCAGTGAGGAAGACCTGAAGCTACTGGAAGATGTTGGCGTAAAAGTGGCGGAAAGCATTTACCGTTTTTTTCACGATGATGCCAACCTGCAAATGCTCGAAAGGCTTGAAAGACTGGGAGTATCACTGATCAACCAGAAAAAGAAAGGGCCAGAGAACGACAGGCTTTTGGGCCAGACATTCTTATTCACCGGTACCCTGAATAAACTAAAAAGAAGCGAAGCCGAAGAACTGGTAGAAAAGAATGGTGGCAAGTTACTAAGCGGTGTAAGCAGCAAGCTCAACTACCTGGTGGTAGGCGAAGATGCCGGCAGCAAACTGGAAAAAGCAAAAAAAATCACTTCGGTAAAAATCATCAGTGAAGAAGATTTTATAAAATTGTTACCTGTTTAGAGAAAATAATTTTTATATTTATAGCCGATGCTGCCGCTGTGTATTTCTAAATACCAGCCTTTAACTTTTATCCTAACATTAAACCCATTTTTTATGATCTCCAAAATTGCAGGCGAAATATGGAAGCCCCTTAAAATAAGCGGCCATAAAAGCATCCGCAGAAAGTACGCTGTTTCATCATCAGGAAGAGCCGCCAGTTATGTATCTGATATCAGTAAAGATGGGAAACTTTTGCAGGGCTCTGTTACATCAGGATACAAAACACTCAATCTTCACCTTGAAGATGGCAATGGAACGATTTACCTGCACCGTGAAATAGCAAGACTGTTCTGTAAAAAAAATTCGCCGAAGTCTAAATATGTTATTCACGTAAACCACAAAAAAGAAGATAACCGCCAAAGTAATTTGAGATGGGCTACCCTGGAAGAAATGAGCAATCACCAGCAGAAAAGTCCGCAGAAGATAGCTTACAAAAAATTGCAGGCCAATAAATCTGTAGGGCTGAAGCTCAACCTGTCGAAAGTAAAAAGCATTAAGGATGCGATCAATAATCCAAAAAGGAAATTAACCTACAAGCAAATGGCGGCCAAATACAATGTAAGCGAGATGACATTGTACAGGATAAAGAGCGGTGAGAACTGGAGCCATGTAAAATAATTTTTGCTTTTAAGGAATCGATTAAGGAACTGATGAACGGTTCCTTATTTTATTAGTGGCCTAACCCAATCTCTCTCCCAGGGAGAGGAGCTTGAAAGCCGCCATCAAAATAACTTGCACAGTATTTGTTCGATGTAATTTTTACCAATTCGGCTTATATGCTACAGCAATCAACCTTACAATTTTTAAAAAAGCTTGCAGCCAATAACAATAAAACCTGGTTTGATGCCAACAGGAAATTATACGATTCTGCTAAAACAGATATTGAACAATTTGTATCCAAACTCATCCCGGCTATCGCAAACTTTGATGAACCAATAGGCCGGCTGCAGGTAAAGGATTGCACATTCCGCATCAACAGAGATGTTCGATTTAGCAAGAACAAAGACCCTTATAAAAGCAATATGGCGGCCTATCTTAGCCCCGGTGGCAAGAAATCAAGTGCCGGCGGATATTATTTTCATTGTGAGCCGGGAAAAAGTTTTGCGGCAGGTGGTGTGTACAGTCCTGAACCAGCCATGCTATCAAAAATAAGACAGGAAATAGATTACGGATTCGAGGAGTGGAAAAAGATAGTGAACAACAAGGGCTTCAAAAAATATTTTCCCAAAGGGGTGGAGGGAATGGAAGTGCTGACAAGACCTCCTAAAGGATACGATGAAAATAATCCTGCCATCGACTACCTGAAAATGAAAAATTTTATCGTCGTCCATCCCCTGACAGATGCTGACCTGCTCAACAAAAACCTTGTAAAGGAAGTTGCGAAGGCCTTCGCGGCAATGAAGCCGATGATCGATTTTCTAAACCAGGCCATGGAGTGATTTTTTCTAAAACTTCATAGCAGGGCAGCCTAACTGGGTTTTACTTTTATTATTTCCATCCCCAAAGCGATAATTTAGGCCAAGTGTATGGGAATGGTAAAAATCCTTACGGCCCGGATTAGCAATATAGCTGAACCCGTCGAGGTAATCTGTAAAAGTATACCTGAACATTGTTTCAAAAGTTAAGGCCCATTTTGAACTGATATTATAAGCAACCCCTGCGCCCACTGGTAACACAGGAATTAAACCCGGCATGCTCCGGCTGCTGTCCACAGCAAATCCTGCCTGTTCTTTAGAATCGTATGTGAAAACATTCCTGTTCATTTTACTGTAATCCCTGCTGACACTCAATTTATTTAAACCTGCGCCAGCGAACAGGTAGGGAGAGAACCGCATACCCAGTTCATTGCCGTTATTGCCGAACAGGTCCCACACAAGTAAACCCGACAATTCCATTACAGGCGTAGTAAAGCTGAGGTTACGTTGTTTTCGCCAGGCGGGATCATCATATGCCGCATCATTACCCCTGAGTTGTCCCAGCGCCAAATTCAGCCTTACTGCAAATGACGGGTTTATAATTTTTGATACATTCAAACCAACTGTGAGTGATGGTGTCTTGTACGATCCAAGTGATGAGGGAGCAAGGTCGCCCTGGTAAATAAAAGCACCTCCATTTACCCCGATCTGCCAGGAACTGAGGCCACTGCTTTGCGCATGTGCTTTAATCATACTGCCTGCAAATAAGAACAGCATGACGGTTTTTACTGTAGTGTTCATGGTAACTAATTTTAAGTAAATAAAATCCCATGCAGTAGAGCTGATAAATTAAAACGAGGTAGAATTATTTAATAATAGACGGGAAGAGGCAATGCGTTTTAGAAATTGCAAAGCCAAAGTAAAACAGAATAAAATAATTACTTCTTAAAAAAAAGATAAAAGATGGTCTAAGGTTTAAAGTTTGAGGTTTAAGGTTGAACGAACTTCGAATATCAAACATTGAATTCCAGTGTGATATCATTAGTCAAAAAGTCACCGTTTAATCCTTTCATTTTCATGTAAATTATTTACGGGCTTTTGCAATTCCTGGTAGCTGAGTATAGATAATCCCGGTTGAATTTTGAGCAAAAATGTTTCGGCCGGCGCAGCCAGGTTCTCTCCCGGCTTGCTGTAAGAAAGCAACAGGTTGTCGCCAATTATTTCAAACAAACGGAGAGGGCCGGTGATATAATGAATGGCTACAATGTGCAGCATCTTATTATTCAATGCCGATTCTATTAGTTCGAACTGGTAAGTATCAAATACAAGCTGCTGCGAAAGGGCGTTGTGCAGCCCCGGTATTTTCTTCTGTAAAGTTTCCATGAATCCGCTGATGGCGAAACCTGTTTTATAATGCAATGAATTAGCCCTGCCGTCATTTAATTTCATTTCAGTAAAAGTATTGAACTGTCTATCGGGGTTATATGCCTGCGATTTCAATTTGAACTCTTCGTAGGAATGATGCAATACATTTTTAGCGAAGCTTCCTTCGCTTGCGGCATCTATTATCTGCCGGAATGCCAGTGTTATCAAAGCCTTTGGCATAAGTGTTCTATTTTAAAACGAGTGATAAAAATGACCGGACACATTGCCGGCCATTTTGGTTTATATTCAATAGAATGTTCATCATTAAAGCGCAATGCCTATTGTATACGATCCGGTATAACCATTGGTTGTGTCTCCCTGCAGCAAAACAGTTTCATTTGCAAGGTCCGTTGCTGAATTAATGAATATCCCGTCGGATGTATTACGCATTGTATTAACCCCATGCGCTGCATATAATGCTGACACATGCACAGCATCAGAGATTGTTTCCGGGAAAGTGATCTGGGTTGTTTTCTTCAGCACATTGTTCACAAAAACCTCAAGGTGTATATGCGTTGCCCTGCCCTGGTACCAGCCGGGATAAATAGTATTGAAAACAACCTTACCATCAGCGCCTGCAACCTGGTAACCACGCAGCCAGGTTTCGCCAACATAACTTTTAGTGCCAAGCGTTCCGCCATTCTGGTTACCATAGCCTGAATAATAACCATCCTTATTGCAATGCCATATATCAACCCTTGCTGAAGGCACTGCTGCACAATTGTTGTTCACATTCGTTACAAGGAAAGTGAGCGTCAACGGTAATCCAGTTTGCCCGGCTGTGACATCAGCCCTTTGCAGTGGGTTTGTGATTTCACCGCCGGCATAAGGATAAGGGCCTTCTACTTCCGACGGCGACGCAATGCAGCCGGAAGATGTTGTACCGGCGTCGTCTTTTTTACAGGCATCTGCCAGTACGGCCGCACTTAATAAACCGATCGAGTTTCTTAAAAAGTGTTTTCTTTCCATACTATACATTTTTAAAAGTGAGAAAAATGTAACAACCCTTCATGCTGTTCTTTTGACGTTTAATAAATTTCAGCAATAAAATATTTTCTCACAAGACTGACATTGATGTAATGTACTTCACCGCAATGGTCACTAAAAAATTGTATCGGTGAAAAGAAAGATTGTGCCGTTAAGCGGCTGGGGCCGGTATTTATTTCTGGCTTATTCTTTCATTAAGTCCGGCGAAATAAGTTTCGCTTACAGGAAGCAGTTTTCCTGATCTCAGCCGAACCTTTTTATTCACGACGGCTTCTATTTGATTGAATGGAATGATATAACTTCTGTGAATACGCAGGAAGGTTTGTGCAGGCAATTTTTCCATACATGCTTTCATGGTAAGGAGTGTGAGCACAGGCCGGCTGCCGGCAATATGGATCTTTATGTAGTCTTCAAGCCCTTCGATATATTCAACCTGGTTAAGGTCGATCTTTACCATTTTATATTCGCTTCTTACAAAGAAGCTGTCGCTGGGTTGTGATCTCGACAGCTCCTTCTGCTGCAATGCCTCCACTGCTTTATTGATACCCTTTTTAAACCGGTCGAAGACTATTGGTTTTAATAAATAATCGATCGCCTCCAGTTCAAATCCTTCGTAGGCAAACTTCTTATACGCAGTTGTAAAAATTACCAATGGCTTTTTTTCAAGGGAATTTAACAGGTCTATCCCGTTGATATCGGGCATATTGATATCAAGCAGCAGCAGATCAACCGTATTTCTTCTGAGGAATTCGCCGGCAGAAACAGCATCATTGAAAGTATGCAGCAATTGTATCTCCGGCAACCGGGCCGTGTAATTTTTGATCAGTTCCAGCGCAGGCAGCTCATCATCTACTGCGATACATTTATAAGGCATATGCTATTTAGTTACACGAATTATCCGAATTACACGAATTAATAAAACGAAAAGTGCTCGGTGTGATCCTTATTAAAATTAAACCAAACTAGCTTTGCAAAGTTAGATCAACTGCATACACGTCATCATTTCCAACGATCGACAAGCTGTGTTTTCCGGGATATAATACCTGCAGCCTTTTCCTTGTATTTTCAATCCCAATACCTGTACGCTCCGTATTTCTTGGGATAATGAATAACTTGTTGCGGGTCGCAAAATCAATCTGCCTTTCGTGCGCTGCAATATGTATATCAATGCCCACCGGTTCATGATTGCTGACACCGTGTTTAAAAGCATTTTCAATGAACGTCATCAGTATAAGCGGCGGCAAACTTTTCCCTGCAGCATCTCCTGTCACAGAAAAATTGATGGTGATATTTTCACCCAGCCTTAATTTTTGCAGGCTGATGTAGTTATTGATACAATCGATCTCATCCTGCAGCGGTACCATTGTTTCATTGCCTTCGTCTGTTATATACCGCATAATGTTGGACAGTTTCATAATGGCATCAGCGGTATTGTCATTTTTAGTGACCGCCAGCGAATAAATATTGTTAAGCGTATTGAACAAAAAATGAGGATTGATCTGTGCCTTGAAGAATGACAGTTCTGCCTGTGCTTTATCTGCTTCTGCCTGGACCGCACGCGTTTCTGCGGCCCTTGATTTTTTTAACACATGGTCTGCAAGTACAAGCAGGAAAACGATCATCAATAAAAAGACGCTTATGATGTCGAAAACCGGCCGGTGGCCTTTTCTGCCTGGTCCTGGTTTTGGCTGGCCAGGAGTTGACTTACCCGGCGGTGGCATTTCTCTAAATCTCTCCCGGCCAGGTCCTTTTTCCGAATAATGAATAAGATTATCATAGGGGTGCACATAAATAGAACTGCCCAGTAAGAATAACAGTAGCACAGACAATGCTGCAAACTTTTTTTTTGCGTACAAAAGAGGTATTGCCAGCCTGCAGAGAATAAAATAAACTGCTAAATAGTAAATAATAAAAAGCCAGTATGGATAAGAAAGGAGCAAATGGCCCGCCCCGGGAAAACCATCCCTGCTGCCGATAAAAATCAGCGGCGTGACAACAAATAATCCTGCTCCAATAATTGTATTGATGGCAGATGATATCTTCAAAAGAAATATTTTGACAAAGAAAGTTACATTAAACCAGCCGTTCAATTTTTATCGTTCAAATCATTAAATGTGCGGATGAACAAACCCGGAAAAAAAATGGCCAGAGATAAAAATCTCCGGCCTTGCTTACCTCTGAAACCACAAGAAAAAAAGTTGGCTAATATATTTATATCATAATTACTTCTGAATTGACGAAAGATGTTTCAAGAAGATTGGATTAGAAAGCGGGGTTATTCACTAATAAAGGAAGATGGCAAGGGTACACCTTGGCAGGCATTAAAAGTAATATTTATTTTTGATAAATATAATTTTTTCTATTATTTATTTTTTGCCTTTTCCTTCTTGATAAATTCTTCAAGGCGTTCATTCTGAATACATTCTCTTACCTGGAGTTACTGGTCCTGTTTGAGTAATCCTGGTTTTTGGCTTAAATCGACCCGGGTTTTCTACAACTATTCCACGGCGAATGGAACTCATTTCCTGCCGGCGCAGCCTTCATTATTTGAAACCCCGGAACGACCTGTCCTCACGGAAACCACTACACTAACTATAAGACATGTCAACCGTCATTTCTCCCGCAATGTAAAACTACATTTAAACAGAACAAGAATTTGCTAAAAAAGCATTAAAAAAAATCGTGCGGGGAGCAAAAACTAATAAGTGTTAGTTTTGTAGAAATGGAATTGAATGGCCAAGATCCAGACAGAAAAAAATATCTCAAAGAAGGATTTTATTATAGAAAAGGCGGCTTCTCTTTTTAAGGAAAAAAGCTATATGGCTTCTTCAATGCGTGAGCTGGCAGACAGGGTAGGTGTGGAAGCTGCCAGCCTGTATAATCACATCGGTTCCAAAAGCGAGCTTTTGCAGGCTATTTGTTTTAAGATCGGGAACCAGTTTACGGCACAGGTAGAAAAGATAAATAGCAGTAACTGCAGCATACCTGAAAAAATAGAGGCTGTGATCCGGTCTCATATAGAAATAATGGCTGTGAATTTTGATGAAGTGTATGTTGCTAACCATGAATGGAAACACCTGAAAGAACCTTTTTTGAGCGACTTCCTGGAAATACGCCGCAACTATGAAAAAAGCCTTATTCATTTTATTGAAACCGGGATTGAAAAAAACGAGATCAGGCCGGTGAATCCTTATGTAGCTGTGTTAACTATCCTTTCCGCTGTACGTGGGTTGGAGTTTTGGCAGAGAAACAGAAAAAATGTCCCGTTGCAGGTGCTGGAAGATGACATGGTATCCCATTTATTAAACGGCATCATTCGATAACTATGGCAATCCATTTTCACCCGCTTACTGTTAAGGAAATAAAAAAAGAAACGGAAGATTGTGTTTCCATCAGCTTTGACGTGCCGGAAGAGTTGAAACAGGAATTCCGTTTTGCTCACGGTCAGAATATTACTTTAAGAACGATAATTGACGGCGAAGAAGCGAGACGTTCTTATTCGGTGTGCGCAGCTCCTTTTGAAAACGAACTGACCGTGGCTGTAAAAAAATTGAATGGTGGAAAGTTCAGCACTTATGCCAATGAACAATTGAAAAAGGGAGACACGATCGAGGTGCTGCCTCCTACAGGTAAATTTAACACCGAGCTTAACGCCTCCAATAAAAAAAATTACACCGCATTTGCAGCGGGCAGCGGGATCACCCCGGTTCTATCCATTATCAAAACGACTTTACAGGAAGAGCCCGGCAGCAACTTCACGTTGGTATACAGCAACCGGACAAAGGCATCCATTATTTTTTTTGAAGAGCTGGAAGGCATCAAAAATAAATACCTGCAACGGTTCAACCTTATCAACTTGCTCAGCAGGGAAAAAACGGATGCAGCCATTTTTTCCGGAAGGATCGACAGGGAAAAATTAGCACAACTTGCCAGGCTGATCAATTATAAAAAACAGGATGAGTTTTTTATCTGCGGCCCCGAAGAAATGATCTTTTGTGTGAGAGTCTTCTTAGAAGACAGCGGTATTGAAAAAAAGAAGATACACTTCGAGTTGTTCACAACACCCGGGGTGAAAAAAGAGAAAGGCCCTTTATTGGGGAGGCCCGAAGCAGACAAAAAAAATATAAGCAGTGTACAGGTAAAGCTGGATGGCAGGGCAGTGGATTTTGATATGGGTCTTGACAGCGGCAGCATCCTGGATGAAGCGTTAAAACATGGCGCCGATCTTCCATTTGCATGTAAAGGCGGCGTATGTTGTACCTGCAAAGCCAAACTCAAGGAAGGTGAAGTGGAGATGGATGTTAACTGGGGACTGGAAGAAGAAGAAGTGGCAAAAGGATTTATTCTTACCTGTCAATCGCACCCGGTAACAGAAAAGGTGGTGATCGATTTTGATGAGAAGTGACTTTATTGTCAGCCAGCCAGTATAGAAAATTAATGTTGAACGCAGAGACGGGGAGAAATTACAAGCTGGACAAGGCTCTGCACATTTATGCCTCTGCAGTAAAACATTAAACGCAGAGATTTAAAAAAATAGGTTCAAGTTTCAGATCAAAGTTTTATTCGTTCTGAAACATGTGCCTTTGAATATTGCTACTGTATGTGAAAGTTGATTTGTGATGGTGATATGATATAAGCCGGTTGATTTTCCATTGTGCAGCTCTTTTGCTTCTGCAGTTAATACATCATCAACATGCACAGGCTTTAAGAAATTAATGGCGGTGTCAAGCGCAACAGATAATACATTCCTGTTGTTGCAGGCAAAGGCAAAAGCGCTGTCCGCCAAAGAAAAAGCTATCCCGCCATGCACGATCCCAAACCCGTTGATCATCTCCTTTCTCACAGCCATCTTTATTTTACTATAGCCTTCTTTTATCTCGATCACTTCAATGCCGAGCCATTGAGAGAACAAGTCATCCCTCATCATTTTTTCCACCACCTTGCCGGCCAACATATCTTTTTCCTGCTGCATTGTTATTGAATTAGTTTCCAATTAAATGTTATGCATTGCTGGTTGACCTCACCCCAGGCCCTCTTCTTGAGGAGAGGGGAGTAAATCCGTGTACAGAATGGTTTGGCGTTACTAGATAAAAAATTAATGATTGACAATATCCTATTCTCCTTTGAACACGGGAATCCTTTTTTCTAAAAATGAATTGATCCCTTCCGCGTAATCCTTTGTGAGTGCAGCTTTTTGCTGGTATTCATCTTCCAGTTGCAACTGCTGTTCCCAGGAATTGAAAAAGGATTGATTGAGTGCCTGCTTTGTGTACGCCAATGCTTTGGTGGGCATCTGGGAAAGATTAGCCGCTATCTTTTTACTTTCTTCCTGAAAGGTTTCATTTGTAAAAACCTTGTAGACCATCCCCATTTTTTCAGCTTCTGCGGCGGAAAGTTTATCGCCTGTCATCATCAACGCACTTGCTTTTTGCCAGCCCGTTAACCTGGGGAGCGTGAATGTGCCGCCGCTATCCGGTATCAACCCGATCTTGCTGAAGGCCTGGATAAATGACGCAGATTCTGCAGCCACCACAATATCGCAGCACAATGCTATGTTAGCTCCGGCACCCGCCGCTACTCCATTTACAGCCGCCACCACGGGTTTGGGAATAGTCCTTATTCTTTTTACAATGGGATTGTAATGTTCGGACAAAATCTGCCTGATCTCAATTTTATCATCACCTGTTAATTCCCCGATATCCTGCCCTGCGCAAAAAGCTTTGCCAGCGCCGGTAAGATAGATACACCTCACTTCGTCCTGCGCAGCGCACTCATCTAATTTCTCCTGCAACAGCAAGGCCATCTGCCTGTTGAACGAATTAAATTTATCAGGCCTGTTGAGGGTGAGGAAAGCAATGTTGTTTTTTATTTCGGTTAGAACAGATAACATACAATTATAATTCAAAGCTTCGCACTTCGCGGTGCGCAAGCAAATAGTTATTTACAGCGTCGTAGTTCCTGTCGGGAGAACTGATACGGTAAAGGTATATAGCGTCATTATTTTCCTTTACCACTTTCATGCAACGGAATGTAATACCACTTGTTCTTAAGAATACTTCCAGCTCCCTTCTAAAATCCCGTCCCAATTCTACCGTTCGTATCCGGTAATCTTTAACCCTGTGGAGATTGTTGATGAAACGTTGCACTGGTTCCAGCACGAATAAGACGATCACTACCATAGATGAAACCACTACTGCAATGGGATAATTGTGATACCCCACAGCCATACCCAATGCGGCGGTGATCCAGATCAATGCGGCGGTGGTTAAGCCGTTGACGGAAATACCTTCCTTAAAGATCACGCCTGCACCAATGAAACCTATACCGGTCACAATATTGCTGGCGATCCTGTCGGAGCTGGAGTTATCTCCTTCCTTTGATAATATTGTATACAAACAGGAGCCCACACAGATCAATATCATGGTGCGAAAGCCTGCTGGCTTGCTCCTGAATTCTCTTTCCAGACCGATAATGGCGCCAATGATAAATGAAACAGAAACCTGGGCAGCTTCTTCAAAATAGATAGTGATATCCATTGCCTGCGTTAATTACAATAATGGTTAATTACAATAATGAAAGTACAGCAAATTAATGGCATTTGAAATAATCAAACGGCTCTTTACAATCATCGCATTGGTATAAAGCTTTACACGCCGTGCTGCCAAACTCGCTGATGCGGTGTGTATGATAAGAATTGCAATGCGGGCACTCGACTGCTTCGTGCGGAGCAAATAATGCGTCGCTGCAAACCTGCTGTTTGGGGTTAGGCGCCGCAATACCATATTCTTTCAATTTGCGTTTGCCCTCGTCCGTCATCCAATCTGTTGTCCATGCCGGGGAGAGAACAGAAGTGATGATGTTATTTTTATAGCCATGCTCCAGCAATGCCATCCGGATATTTGCAGTGATCATATCCATTGCAGGGCAACCTGAATATGTTGGAGTGATAATTATTTCAATACTTGTTTCTTTACCTGGAAAAGCAGGGGGCAACAATTTAACATCCCTTACAATGCCCAGGTCAATTACAGATAACACCGGGATCTCCGGATCGGTAACCGTTTCGAGTAGTTTCCAAATATCTTCTTTGATGTCTTCAGTTGAAGACAGTTCTGAAATATTTGTATGATGATTTGTGTTGATCATAATGTCTTCTTTGACCTCGCCCCCAGCCCCTCTCCTTAAGGAGAGAGGAGTAGAATCCGCTCACAGAAATAGTTCACGTTAGTATTTAAAAAAATTAACCGGCAATAATGATCCTTTATCCTAACTCTCATTCATGATCTTTACTGGTTACCATTCAGCACCCGGATAGGCTCTTTGCAGGTATTGCAGCTCCGTCAAAATATAACCAAGCTGTTCTGTGTGAATGCCTTGCTTGCCGCCGGTTTGCATGAATGTATTTGCCGGAACGGGTAATGTCGCCTGTTCAAAAACCGCTGAGACTTTTTTATTCCATTCTTCTTTTAACTGGTCAAGATCAATTGCTGTCTCTTTTTCGTAATCGGCCGGAACAAAAAGCTCACCTGTATAACGCCAAATTTCATCGATCGCATGAAGCATCCTGTTATGGCTTTCTTCCGTTCCATCGCCGAGCCTGATCACCCATTCTGCGCTCCAGCGTACGTGGTAGCTTGTTTCCTTCAATGATTTGACGGCAATGGCCGCCAGCTGTTCGTCGCTGCTTTTTTGTAGCTGCTGAAATAACAGGTGTTGGTACTGGCTGAATAAATACTGGCGCAGAATGGTTTGCGCCCAGTCACCATTCGGCTGTTCAACCAACAGTAAATTTTTGAACTGTCTTTCTTTGCGCAAATAAGCAAGACTGTCTTCGCTAACTTTCCCATCATTCCCGTTCGGGGAACTGTTCATTAACAATGCTGCATACTGGTAAAAATTCCTGGCTTGCCCCAGCAGGTCCAATGAAATGTTAGTGATGGCAATGTCCTGCTCCAGTATCGGTCCATGACCGCACCATTCGCTGTTGCGTTGTGAAAGGATCAGTGTTGTGTCGGCAAGGTGCAACAGAAAGGCTTCCCTAAATCCCTCCGAAAGAGGGACTTTTGACTCTGCTGTTTTAGAACTCTTTTCGATATTTGAACCTTCGACTGTACGCATAAATAATACACTTCAAATTGTTTTACCTGTTTGAGTTTTCCTTGGGAGAGGAGATGCCCTACATATGATTCACTTCTTCCGGCAGATCATAAAAAGTAGGGTGCCTGTAGATCTTGTCCATCGCGGGTTCATACAGTTCCCCTGCTTCTTCAGGATTGGAAGCGGTGATGTATTTGCTTTCCACCACCCAAATGCTGATCCCTTCCATTCTCCTTGTATATACATCCCTTGCATTTTCAATTGCCATCTGTGCATCGGCTGCGTGAAGACTACCCGCGTGTTTGTGATCAAGCCCCTGCCTGCTGCGAATGAATACTTCCCACAGCGGCCACGAACCGCTGTCAGTAGCTGCGGGAGAAGCTGGCTGCAGTTTTGTATTTTTCAATTCGCCACCTCCGCCTGTATCTTCCGGGATATCACCGTAATAAAATTTTCTGATCTCTATTTTCATAACAGAATTTTTAAGTGTCAGGCTCTTTTTGAACCAGCATTTTCGTTTGACATTGCTGAGGCTTTTTTCTTTGCATAAGCCATCGCTGCATCTCTTACCCACTGTCCTTCTTCATGTGCTTTTCTTCTTGCTTCCAACCTTTGCTTATTGCAGGGACCATTGCCCTTCACTACATTCCAGAATTCCTGCCAGTCTATTTCACCAAACTCATAGTGTTTGTTTTCTTCGTTCCATTTCAGCTTATCGTCTGGCAAACTCATCCCAAGCAATTTTACCTGCTCTGCGCACATATCCACGAACTGTTGCCGGAGCTCATCATTGGTCTTTCTTTTTATTTTCCATTTCAAGCTCTGGTCGCTGTTGGTGCTTTCGCTGTCTTTCGGACCGAACATCATTAAGCTTGGCCACCACCACCGGTTGATGGCATCCTGGCACATTGCTTTCTGTTCCACATTTCCTTTTGACAATACCAGCAAAGACTCAAAGCCCTGCCGCTGGTGGAAGCTTTCTTCCTTGCATATCCGCACCATTGCCCTTGCATAAGGCCCATAGCTCGTCCTGCACAGCATCACCTGGTTTAGTATCGCCGCGCCGTCTACCAACCAGCCGATAGCGCCCATGTCTGCCCATGTTAAAGTGGGATAATTAAAAATAGAAGAATACTTCGCCTTACCACTGTTGAGGTCGTTGACCATCTCGTCGCGGCTTACGCCCAGTGTTTCAGCTGCTGAATAGAGATATAAACCATGGCCGGCCTCATCCTGCACCTTGGCAAGGAGTATCGCCTTTCTTTTTAAAGAAGGCGCCCTGCTGATCCAGTTTCCTTCCGGCAGCATGCCGACAATTTCGCTGTGCGCATGCTGGCTGATCTGCCGGATATTTGTTTTGCGGTATGCATCCGGCATCCAGTCTTTCGGTTCAACCTTTATTTCCCGGTCAACTTTTTCCTGGAATATTTTCTCCAGAGCATGTGTTTGCATATGACTGATTTCTGATCTACAAAATTAATAAAAAACTAACAGTCGTTAGCTTTTTCATGTATAGTGCTCAAGTACAGGTATTGCAGGGCTAAATTTTTTACCGTATCATTACGTCTAAAAAAAATTAAACCATGCTATCCAAAAAAGCTTCAGTAACAACACAACTTTTCCTTGCCGGCGCAGTAGCCGTGCTTTTAACCATTGGTTGTACCAACAGCGGCGAAAACAAAACGGATGAAAAACCGGCTGGAGATACTACTCAAAAAATGGACACTGCCAGCATCCGGCCGTCTAAAATACCCAACCAATAAAATCGAAAAGAAATTATCAAAAGATGAGCCACAGCGGCTCATCTTTTTAGTTTCAGCTTGTTTGTCTTTAATATAAGCGAAGTATCTGAATTTTTTAGCCGCCTGCTGGTAAGCTGGTGTATGAACCAGTGTTCAATGCGATGATGTGCGGGTATCAGGAAAGCTGCCAATCCTACAAAGATCATTATTTCATACACCGGGGTGTGGTGTGTAATTTCCTTTACATATGGATGAAGCAATAAGGTAAGATATTCAAACAAAAATAGTAATGACAAAACGCCCAGTACTCTCACGACCTTAAGGGGAACTCTCACACTGCTCAACAATATTGACAACATAAAAAACCCAGGGATAAAAATAGCAATGAACAGCATCTGCAACTGCTGTTTTCTTTCAAGCTTTGCTACGCGTTTGGCTTCTTCAATTTCCTGCTGCCTGAGTTGCTCATTGCTGGTGATCACCTGTGCTTCCCTTATCCTGCTTTTACTATTCATGGAATCATTAATGGTTTTGGCCTCGGTGAGGTAAACAAATGCGCTATCTATGTTTTTTTGTTCTTTATAATGTTTCACCAGGAAATTAGATGCTTGTAACCCTGTATTGATAAAACCGGCTTCCCCTGCCAGCTGGTGTGATAGTTTGGCATAAAACTCAGCAGAGTCAGGGTTGTTGGTTTTTTGAAATAGCCTCGCCAGGCCCAGTGCCAGTTCACACAACACTTCCTGGTCATCTGCGGCCCGCAAATAGGGTATCGCGGCATGGTAATTAGCAAGCGCAGAAGGAAAGTTTTCTTTTTTTAGGTAGGTGTTTCCAAGGCCGGTCATGGCTGAACCGATCAGGTCGCTGTCGTGCAGGGTTAGGGAGATGGTCAATGCCCTGCTGAAATAAAAAAAAGCGGAATCAGGACGATCGAGATGATCATACACATCTCCCAAATTCAGGGCACTATAATATTCCAAACTCTTTAGATTGAAAGCGGAAATCACAGAATCTGATTTGGAAAAATATTGCAGGGACTTTTGGTATTCTTCCTGGTAATTATAAGTTACACCAATACCCATCAGAACAGTCGCCAGGCTGCTCGGCCTGTTTCGTTTTTCTTCTATCTGCAGTTTTTTTATAAGGTATTCGAGTGATTTGGAATAATTGCCCATTTTGAAAAATGTGTTGGCAAGGGTTGTCAGTGATCGCGATTCACCTTCTGTATATTGTATCCGCCGGGCAAAGAATAATGCCTGTTGCGACAAAAGCAATGCTTTTTCGGGGTTGTAATTGCTGATCGCTTCCGCCTGCTTCCACATCAACGTCACTTTATTCGTGTCGGCTTTTTCGTTGTTCAGCAAAATGCCCAAACTGTCTGCCACTGATTTTTGGGAAAACAAGGCGGAGGGTAGCAGGAGAAATAAAATTACATGCAACAGGAAAGCAGCATGCCATTTACAACCATTCATAACGAGGGATTTAAAAATTCCTGCTGGTAAGATAAAATTTCTTTTGCAAAGAATGCTGATGTTGCGATCATATTGTAACCAACTGTCATCATTAGTTAATAATTTATTTTTCTACAGTTCCAAGGGTGAGGTTTCTGCCGGCAATAACAACAACGGTGGCTTTTTTACTTTTCAATTCAGGGAATCACTGAAACAAATGCTTGTCGCGGGACTGTCACCTTCACAAATCCAATTTTCATCACAGCTCCATCCTGGTCCGGGCTTGTAGAGACGGCGAAAAACAAAACCATCACAAACGCTTCCAATATAATGTGCCCCAATATCAGTGGAGACGGTTACAGCCGGTGCAAACAAACGCCCACATTTATTATCGAATGACAGGTCTGTAAACTATCAAAAGTCATTCTTCATCTATCATTCACGATTCGTTAATGCCTGCGTCCTGTTTTGTTTTACAAGATTAGAATTGTAAGTTTATATCCTGGTTTCACTAATCCCCTTAATATGAACAGGTTACTTATACTTTCCATTTTTCTTTTGGCTGGCCGCCTCGCAGGCGCTCAATCCATCTATGAATTTGAATATTATTTTGACGAGAAGGGTGGCCGGGATGACTACAAGGCTTTTTTTGTAAGGAATGAGGATGGAACCGGCTTTATACGGGTTCGATTTGTAAACCCAGAGAACAAACAATATGATGTAGTGCAAATGGACATGCAGGAAGCTTATGATACACTTGATAACGGCAATATTGATAGTTCTGTACTCGTCATTGTGACCCAAAACCCGGTTTTTGTTTCCGGGGATCCCACCAAAGGATATGATCCGGATCATTTCCTTTTTAAAAAAACCGCAGATGGATTTTTCGAACCCTGGGCGGTCGTCTCATTTGATGAAAAAGAGGAGGGCCAGGTTGGCGTATTAAGCAGCGTGAAATTACTGGAGGCCCCCGACCTGACACAGCAATTGGTATCCCAATATTTCAGCGAAGATGATCCATTCTATAAAAATCTTTTTGCCCCCGCTGTAGTGAGAAGTGCGCCAGGCGCAGAGGCAAGAGGCTTGCCTATGGGTTCTAAATTGTATTTGATCCTGGTAGCAAACACCAATGATGCTTCTATCGGCACCACCTGTGTTATTGATAAAGACCTTACCTATAAGTTGTTCCAGCAGATCGCGGAATACCTCGAAATGTCATTTACTCCACAGGTGATCTTTGGGAAGTATTTCAGCAAGGTCAACGTTGACAATGCGATCAACTCGCTTCGCCCTTCACCCAACGACGTCGTTGTTTTTTATTATACAGGTCATGGCTACAGCAATCCGAACGATGGTTTCACATTTCCGTATATGGACCTTCGCACAAAGGATTTTCAACCGCTCAGCCCGGCGTATTCGATCAACATGCAGGACGTGTATAATAAAATCAAAGAGAAAGGCGCAAGGCTCAACCTCATACTCAGCGATTGCTGTAATTCTGATCCCAACCTTACCAGTACTACGATTACCGGTGTTGCCAGCCTGCGTTCTTCTTCTTTGGGATGGAGCCTGCAGAATTGCCAGACACTTTTTTTAAGCCCAAAGCGCACATCCATATTAATGACTGCGGCGTCCAAGGGTGAACTTTCAGCGGGCAATAACAGCAACGGAGGTTTCTTTACTTTTAATTTCAGGGAATCGCTGGAAAAAAGAATGGGTTTATTCTCACAGTTTGCATCATGGAAAGACCTTGTGGCATCAGCCAAACAGCAAACGATCACAAAAGCCAACAATACGATGTGTCCAAATGTAAGAGGAGACGGGTTCAGCAAGTGCAAGCAAACACCTACGTTTGTTATTGAATGATAATAGGACTGGTTCACCAAATACTGATCACTTATACTACACCCAATTATTTTTATGGGCTAGTGATATCACCTGTGCCTTCGATGTAACGTGCAGCTTGGTATAGATATTCGCAATATGTTTTCGCACGGTAAGAACGCTCAGTGAAAGTTCTACCGCAATGCGTTTGGCATCCCCTTTCCAGCACATTGGGATCCTAAGCTTAGAATTCCACGTGGACAAGTTGT